>OGZM01001647.1_pt1 | contig 16052 bp, 12 predicted proteins | sample 1576821 | NCBI WGS metagenome assembly OGZM01 (sample SAMEA3541491, study PRJEB24748) | human gut metagenome | biome: human gut; feature: human-associated habitat; material: faeces | place: China | collected 2012
GCACAAAGCTGCGTGGCTGATATAAAATGATAGTCAGGCGGATATTCGCAATCCGCTTTGCTATTTGGTTAAAATGCTGCATTTCATGCATCATCGGCAGCATATCTTCGATTCCGCACATAAGATTGGCAGTATTCTGCTATAAAAAGGCAGAAATAAGATAATAATTTATGTTATAATTATCTTATAAAAATAATACTTCAAAGAATTTACTTTACAACTACTATCTGCGCAGATGATACAACAGAGCATAAACCTTTTCCAGCACCTCTTTATAAATACATAGAATTGTCCGGTGCTGACAAAAAAGATATCCTATATATAGGAGACAGTGAATACAATATGAAATGTGCCAAAGGAGCTGAGGTTGATTTTGCTCCTGCAGGCTGGGGCTGTAAAGGCAGAAAAATAAAAGCCGATTACTACCCTCAAACACCAAAAGATTTATTCCTTAAAGTATAAAAAATACAGCTGCTGGTTTTATATCAGCAGCTGTGTTTTTTTATATTTTTAAAATTTTTTTATTTTAAACATAATTCTGCCACATAATTTTGTTATACTTCATATTTATATCAGTGATTCATTTTTTTATAATTTTTTTTATTTATATATATATTTTATGCAGAAAAAATTGTATAATATAAAATGCTTTGATATTTTTACATAAGGAGTTGTCATGCTTAACAAAAAAGAAAAAATTATTCTTGCTGTATCTTTTGCAGTTATTATTTCAGGCGGAGCTGCAGCTATAAACAAAAATAAAATGGCAGAAAATTTTTCTTCCATTGGTATATTAAATACAGTCTACAAAAAAAACAGTTACAGAAAGATTAAAAATGAGATATACAGAAAAATAAGCGACAGAGATTTCCGTGATATTGCAGATAACCTTTCTTTTGAAAAACTTGAAGTTACAAATGATATTTTAAAAGAACAGGCTCTTGTGTCTGCCATAAACACCCCAAACAAAAAAGAATATTTTAAAAATCTTTTTACAGAAAACCCTGCTTATGAAAAAGCTCAAAATACATATAAAATTCTTAATGCTTTTAATGACCTTGAAACAATCTCTTCTGATTTTTCTGCTTATCTTACAGAAAAATTCGGATATGTTAAAGAAGATTATGATATTAATAAATTTAAAGAGCTGCCTAACAACATACTTCAAAAAGATAAGCTTGTAAAACTTACTGTAAACGAAGAATTAAAAAATATAATCAGAAAACTTGATTATGAAGATATCAATCTTTTTAACTCTCTGGCAGAAAAAAATCCTATGCTTATAGATATTCTTGAGAAAAAATTCTCAAAAGAAAAAACAGATGGTTCTGAAATAGATGTAAAAGGAATGGATGAAAAATATTTCAGTCAGGAACTTGATTATGAAAAAATGGAACAGATTTATGCTGTGAGCAGAGATATTACAACTCTTGGAAATGCTGACGAGAGCATAAAAGATTTTTTCAGACTTAACCTTGCTGATTTTGATTATACTAAAATATGCAATTACGGAGAGCTTTATCTTTCAGACAGAAAAAATGATATGGCAATAGAAAAAGAGTTTGCTGAAAAAGAGTATACTCTTAATGAGCCTTTTATAAAACTTAATCCTTATGGAAGAACTCCTCTTGGAGCACTTGTAAACTTTAAAACAGAATTTTCTGATAATCCTGTAAAAGTTACAATCAAAGGAATAGACGGCGGAAAAGATTACAGCTACATTATTGATAAAAAATCTGAAAAAGGAATACCTGTTGTGGCTCTTTATCCAAATACAAACAACAAAGTTACAATTAAGATTCTTTCAAAAGACAGAAGTTCTGTTCTTGCAGAAAATACCATTTCTATTCAGACAGAAAACCTTGATGACAGACTTCCTGTTGTAGTTATAGAAAAAGATTATGAAGAACTTTTCCCGGGAACTCTTGAGCCGGGAATGAACACAGCCTCTTTTGTTACAGAAGATGAATCTCTTCCTTTTATTTTTGATAATTTCGGAAAGATAAGATATGTGTTTGACGGCACAAATATGGGAAAAATGATAATGAGAAAAAATAACGACAGCTGGTTATGGGACAATGGAAAAACTATAATAAAAGTTAATTCACTTGGAAAAGTCAGCGGAGATAAAATTGAAGTAAAAAATTATGAAGAACTGAAAGTAGATGATGATTTAACAAAAGGATATACAGTAAACCACATTCAGACTCTGCCTAAAAAACAGAATATTCTTATTGTTTACGGATTCAGTAATACAACATATTCAAGTGCTGTATATTCAGAAGTAGATGAGAAAACAAGAGAAGAGTTTTTCAGAGCAAGAATTTATTTTAACAAAAACAAAATTGAAGAAAATAATATTATTTTTGGAGAAAGAACAGATATTTCTCCAAAAAATATATAAGGTGAGGATATAGATGAATAATAAAAACAGCGGTCTTAAAATTTTATACATACTTTTCCTTGGAATATTTTATTTTTTATGCAGCTATATTCTTCCTATCAGCAGCGGAATGATAATATACTCTTTAGGAGTTTTCGTATTTATCTGTCTCGGGCTTTATCTTTCAGAAAATATGAAGTTTGATATTCCATTTTACAAAATGAATAAACTTATAGTTACTTTTGCTATTAATGCTGTTTTCTTTGCACTGTGGTTTATTCTTACATGGGATTTCTGGATTATTCCTTTCTGTTTCATGTTTTCTGCTGCACAGTTTATTATAAGCATTTATTTTATAAAAATGACATTTAAAAGAATTAAAACAACTGTTTATGGTTCAGGAGAGATGAAAAGAAGAGTTCTCTCTTCTCTTGTAAGAAAGAAAGAATATGAGTTTGTAAATATAGATGACCTTGAAAACATAGAGCAGTTTGTTAAAGAAAACAGAATATCTTATATGATTCTTGCAAAACTTCACCTTTCAGAAGAGGAGATAGACAGAATTTTAAAAATCAGAATGAATGGTGTAGAAGTAAAAAGTTATTTTGACTATATGCAGGAACAAACATATAAAATCGACGTAGAACTTATAAACAATGAATGGCTTTTATATGGATATGGTTTTAAAATTCTTCACAGTCCTATCCAAAACAGAATAAAAAGAATTTTTGATATAGCCATGGCAGTTGTTATAGGAATTATGACAGCTCCTATTATGCTTATTTCAGCAATAATTGTAAGACTTGAAAGTCCCGGTCCTGTTATTTACAGTCAGGCAAGAGTAGGGGAACACAATGTTGAATTTAATGTCCATAAATTCAGAAGTATGAGAAACGATGCTGAAAAAGACGGAGCAAAATGGGCAATGAAAAATGACCCGAGAGTTACAAAATTTGGAAACTTTATGAGAAAAACAAGAATAGACGAACTTCCTCAGCTTTGGAATGTTATTAAAGGAGAAATGAGTTTTATTGGTCCAAGACCTGAGAGAATGGTATTTATCAAAGACCTTGAAAAACTTATTCCATATTATAATTTAAGACATCTTGTAAAACCCGGGCTTACAGGCTGGGCACAGGTTATGTATCCTTACGGAGCAAGTGTTGAAGATGCAAAAAGAAAACTTGAATATGATTTATATTATATAAAACACCACAGTATAAGTCTTGATATTGCAATTATGTTTATGACTCTTAAAACTGTTGTTTTTGGAAAAGGAAGATAAAATATGATTACGATTTTTACTCCTACATATAACAGAAAAGATACACTGCCTAAACTTTATGAAAGCCTTAAATCACAGAGCGACATGGATTTTGAATGGCTTATTGTAGATGACGGCTCTCTTGACAGCACAGAAAAACTTATTGCAGAATTTAAAAAAGAAAATATTGTCAACATCAGATATATTTATCAGAAAAACGGAGGAAAGCAAAGAGCTGTCAATCATGGTGTGAGAGAGGCCCTTGGAGAATATTTTTTTATTGTGGACAGTGATGATTATCTTTCAGCTGATGCTGTGGAAATGATAAAAAAGCATGCAGTCTCTCTTCCTGAAGATTTTGGAGGGATGGTTTTCAGAAAAATAAATATTAATGATAAAGACTGTGAACTTAATTTCAGTGAAAAATATATTGATTCAAACCCAATAGATATAGTATACAAACATCATCTTTACGGGGATAAGGGAGAGATTTTCAAAACAGAGGTATTAAAAAAATTTCCTTTCCCTGAAATAGCCGGTGAAAAATTTGTTCCTGAAGGGTATATATGGAACAGAATAGGAAAATCATATAATTTGAGGTATATTGATTATGGAATATACTTTTTTGAATATTTAGATGACGGCTATACAAAAAATTTTAAAAGAGATTTAAGAAAAAATCCCAAAGGTTTTGGTCTATATTATAGGGACATGATTTCATACCAAATACCTTTATCTGCAAAAATAAAATTTTTTATCAGATATATTCAAACTAAAATATATTCAGAATAAATTTTCAGGGGAGGATTATTTTGAGAATACTTCATACTATTACATCTCTTGAACTGGGAGGTGCAGAAAAACTTTTAACAGAACTTATACCGGCACAGATATCTGAAGGACACCATGTTGAACTTCTTGTTATGTCAGATATTAATGCTGTTTTTATGGATAATTTTATTGAAAAAAATATCCCTGTGCATATTTCAAAATACAATTCAATTTCAACATGGAAAAATATGTTTCAAATAAAAAAATATGCTAAAAAAGGCAGATTTGATGTTGTCCACTCTCATCTTACTCATGCTCAATACTGGACAAGCCTTGCCTCTCGTATAGATTTTTCTAAAAAGAGAGTATATGTAACAACTGAACACAGCACATCAAACAACAGAAGAGAGAAATTTATTTTTAAATTAATAGACAGATTTATATATAAACCATACAAAAAAATTATCTCTATCTCTCCTGCCACAGAAGAGGCTCTTATAAAGTGGATAGGAGGAAACAGAAAAAGATTTGCTGTAATTGAAAACGGTGTTGATTTAAGCAGATTTTCACAAGGAAAGAGATTAGACCTTTCTGAATACGGGCTTCATGAAGATGATAAAATCATTATCATGATTTCAAGATTTCACAAAGCAAAAGATCAGGACACAGTTATAAAATCTCTGGAATTTCTTCCTAAGATTTATAAACTTGTTCTTGTGGGAGACGGAGAAAGAAGAGAGGAGCTTGAAACTCTTGCAAAAGAAAAAAATCTTTCATCAAGAGTATTTTTTCTCGGGGTAAGAAAAGATATTCCTGATTTACTGAAAACATCTTATATATCTGTTCAGTCTTCAATTTTTGAAGGGTTTGGCATCACAGCTCTTGAATCTATGAGTGCAGGAGTGCCTACTGTTGCAACTGATGTTCCCGGACTTGCAGATATTGTAAAAGATGGAGGAATTCTTTTTCCTGTGGGAGATTTTAAGGGACTGGCAAAAATTATTTTTTCACTTGAAAGAAATAATATGTATGAAAAAATTAAAAAATCATGTATTGCAAAAAGCAGTATGTATGATATAAAAATAACAGCTCAGAAATATATTGAGCTGTATAAAAATATGGTAACTTGGGAGGACAAATAATGATTTCATATATTCCATATATTGAAGTTTTTGGGTTTTTGCTTTTGGGAGGGATAATTGATATTTTTGGAAAAAATGAAAGAAAAAAACATATTCTTTTTACTTTTGCAGTTATTCTTCTTATGGGATTTCTTGGGTTAAGAGCCTTTGTAGGCTGGGACTGGTGGGCATACTATCCTTCATATAACAATCTGCCTAATGGATTTAATTATGAAATAGGATACGAGCTTTGGACAGGATTTTTCTATAAAATAGGGCTTTCATATGAGCATTTTATATTTTTGAACACAGTATTTGATATTGGAGTTATAGCTTTTATACTGAAAAAATATGCAAAATATCCATTGTTTACACTGTTTTTATTTTTGGCAGTTCAAGGACTTTCTCTTGAAGTTGATCTGCTTAGAAATATGAAAGCGGTTCTGCTTTTCATTATTTCTATTCAGTTTATAAAATCAAGACAGTTTCTGCCGTTTTTAGTGTTAAATGCTGTGGGGCTTACTTTCCATATAAGTTCAATACTTTATTTTCCAATGTATTTTATCTTAAACAGAAATTACAGCAGAAAGCTTATTCTGCCTTTAATTATACTTGGAAATATTTATTATCTTGCTGATATGAAAATCATTATTCATATTCTCCAGTATGCAGCATCTGTTCTTCCTGCTGCAATAGGCGGAAAAATTACAAGCTATCTTTCAATAATTCCAAAAGACTATACTCTTCCAATTGGAATGCTTTATTTTGAAAAACTTGTTACATTTATTTTTGTGTTTATGTTTCTTCACAAAGAAAAAGATAAATTTGATAACAGCAAAGATATTTCTGAATATGCAGTTATCATGGAAAACAGTTTCTATATTTTCTATATGATTTATCTTTTTACATCAGAATTTTTTATTGCCTCAACAAGAATAGGAATACTATTTATTTTCTGTAACTGGTTTGTGTGGGGATATATGATTTCAGCAATAAATGACATGAAGATGAAGGCTGTTATTTTTGCTGCTGCTGTTCTTGTAGGAGGAGCAAGAATATATAATCATTTTAATTTTAACGGAAACAGAATAATGTATCGTTATGAAAACATTATCTCAAATCATAAATCATATGAAGAGAAAATGCAGGATTTGGGAAGAGCAAGAAAATTTAATAAAGAAGCAGATGGAAAGGAACTTCTGATATTATATTAATAGTTTAAGAAAAATTCTCTAGAAAAAAATATCAACTATCTATATTGCTTACAGAAAGAAAATTTGAAACTCGTTTCACTCAAACAGTCAAATTTTCTGTATTCTGTTTCGCTGCATAGATTACGCAGATATTTTTAATATCGAGAATTTTTCTTAAACTTTATATCATAACAAATACACAAATAAAGGAGATTTATGAAGATATTTTTTACAGCAAATGTTCTTTGGGATATATATATTTTCAGGGGTGGAGTTATAAAGGCACTTGTTGATGAAGGGCATGATGTAACAGTTATTGCTCCGTATGAAACAAGAATTGATATGGAAAAAGAGCTTGGAGTGAAAGTTATAAATATCTCTCTGAATAAAAGAGGAATGAACCCTCTTGAGGACTTAAAACTTTTCAGAGAACTTTATAAAATATATAAAACAGAAAAACCTGATATTATTTTTCACTACACAATAAAAGCAAATGTATACGGAACTCTTGCAGCACATTTTGCAAAAATAAAATCTGTTGCAGTTCTTACAGGGCTTGGCTATGCTTTTGTTACAAACTCTATGGTTTCAAAAATTGCAAAATTATTATATAAAATCTCTCTTCCTTTTGCTGAAGAAGTGTGTGTACTGAACGAAGATGATAAAAAACTTCTTTCTTCTGAAAAAATAATTAAGGCTGAAAGAATATTTGTTCTTCCGGGAGAAGGAATAAACACAGAAAAATTTATCCCTATGGAAAAAACAGAAAACCTTGATAATAAAAAAATTATATTTCTTATGACTGCCAGAGCTTTTTTTGATAAAGGCGTAAAAGAATATGTTGAGGCAGCAGAGATAATAAAAGCTGAATATCCCAATGCAGAATTTCAGTTTCTGGGAGCTTTGGGAGGAAACAGCGTTTCAGGAATAGATGAAACACAAATGAACTCTTTTGTTGATAAAGGAATTATAAATTATCTTGGAACTGTAAACGATGTAACACAGATAGTAAAAAATGCTGACTGCATTGTTCTTCCTTCATATCGTGAAGGAATTTCCAGAACTCTTCTTGAGGGAGCTGCAATGGAAAAACCTCTTATTGCTGCAAATGTTCCGGGATGTAAAGAGATAGTTATTGACGAAATTACAGGTTTTCTGGCTGAGCCTAAAAATTCTGCTGACCTTGCTGAAAAAATGAGAAAATTTATTCTGCTTTCAGAAGAAGAGAGAAAAAATCTTGGAAAAGCAGGAAGAAAACATGTTACTGCAAAATTTGATGAAAAAATTGTAATTGATATTTACAAAAACAGGTGGTGTAATAAATGATAAGTATTATCGTTCCTATATATAATGTTGAGACATATCTTGCTGAATGTCTTGAATCAATTTACAAACTGAATATACCTGAAATGGAAGTAATTCTTATTGATGACGGTTCAACAGACAGCAGCTATGAGATTGCAAGAAAATATGCCAAACAGCATCTTGAAAAAACTATTCTTATCCAGAAAGAAAACGGAGGACTTTCCTCTGTAAGAAATTTCGGAATAAATATAGCAAGACAGAAATATGTTGCTTTCATAGACAGTGATGATTTTATAGATATTAAAAATTTTGAAACTCTTTTGGAAAAGGGTGCTGAAAAAGATTTGGATGTTATTGTGGGAAATCTTATGTATTATAAAGATGGAAAAACAGGTGCTCCTCTTTTCCGTTCAGAACATATTAAAAACTGCGGCATGGTAAATGGGATTGATTTTTTCTGCAAAACATTTGAAAAACCTAAATGTTTCAGAGAAGAGGTTGTGGCAAGTTTTTATAAAAAAGATTTTCTTTTAAAAAATAATCTTTTTTTTACTGAAGGAATTTTACATGAAGACAGCGAATTTACTCCGAAAGTTTTGCTGAAGGCTGAAAAAATAGAATACTTTGACTGCCCTTTCTATTTTTACAGACAGCGTTCAGGAAGTATTATGAGCAGAGTTACAGATAAAAGCAATACCTCACTTGAAAAAATATGTTATTCTCTTTATGAAGATTATAAAAATTGTGAATCAGAAAAAGGAAAAACAGTTCTTTCAAAACTTATAATAAGCTATTATAAAGTTATTCTTTACAGAGCTTTCCATAAAGGAGAAAATCTGAAAGAGGCGCATGAAAAATATAAATGGTTCTTTAAAAATCTTGAAGGATTTAAAAATCATAATTTTGAAGAAACAATGCTTTATTTCTCTGTGGGACTTACAAATAAAATCAGAAAAGCAGTAAAAGGAGAAATTACAAATGAACAGAAACAGCCTGAAATTTAAAAATATCTGTATTACAGACAGCTTATATTCTCTTCTTATTTTTATGCTTATTAACGATAATAAAATTTCTGAAACATTTTTTGTTTTTGGAAATTCAATAAATATAAATAAAGAGATTTTTAAAAACAATTCTGTTACACTTGAAAAAGAAAATGCCTCATCAAAATTTGACAGCATGAAAAAAAGAATGAAAATGTATTCATATATAAAAAATCTTGCGAAAGAAAATAATCTTCAAGGACTTACAGTTTATGGAGGAGATCATTTAACAGGAGCAGGATATTTTATAAAAAACCATGAATTTCATGTTATTGAGGACGGAATAATAAATTATTATGCTATGGCTGATGTTGATAAACAGATAAAAAGAGAAAGTTCTCTTTTAAAAGCTTTTAAATATGCTACGTATCTTTATTATCCTTATGGTTTCAGCAGAAACGTAACAAAAGTTTATCTTACAAAAGAGGCAGAAGTTCCTGAAATATTAAAAAATAAGATTGAAACTGTTTCTTTAAAAAAGATGTGGGACAGATTATCAGAAGAAAAGAAAGCTGAAATTCTTTACGTTTTCGGTTTGAATAAATCACTTCTGGAAGAGCTTTCACAAAAAGAAAATATTCTTCTGACTCAGCCTTTTTCAGAAGATAATATTATTTCTGAAGAGGAAAAAACAGAGATATATAAAAATATAATGAAAAACTATGATGAAAGCAGTACAGTTATAAAAACTCATCCAAGAGAAAAAACAGATTATAAAACTGTTTTTCCAAAAGCTGTGATACTTGACAAACCTTTCCCTTTTGAGCTTTTCTCTCTTCTTGAGGCAGATTTTAAAAGGGCTGTTACAGTATTTTCAACAAGTGTTATGAATCTTGGGGAAAATGTGCAGATTGATTTCTACGGCTCAAAAATAAACGACAAAATTTTTGAGAGATTTGGAGATGTAAAGCTGGAGGATTTTAAATAATATGCTGAAAAAAATTTTTTCAAACTCCCTTATTAAAAACGGAGCTTATTATACACTTGGAACTTTTATTCTTCAGGGAATAAATTTTCTTACTCTTCCTCTTTACACGAGGATACTTACCACAAGAGATTTTGGAGTAACATCTCTTTACACTGCATGGCAGAATATTGTGGTAATTTTTTTATGCCTGCAGACATTCAGTACAATACAAAATGCAAAAGTTACATATGACGAAGAGGAATACAGAGAATACAACTCAAATATTGTTGTTCTTTCTTTTTTAAGCTTTGCTTTTTTTGCCGTAATCATTATGACTCTTTCAAAACCTCTGGCAAAGTTTTCAGGGCTTTCAGCAAACCTTATATTCCTTATGCTCCTGCATTCCTTCTTTACATTGGGAGTAACTTTTAAAAATACAATTTTGAGATTTGACGGTATGGCAGAAAAACAGCTTTTTATCTCAATGTTTTATACTGTTCTTAATGTGGGGCTTTCTCTTTTCTTCATTACTTCTGTATCAAGCATTGAAAAATATACAGGAAAAATCCTTGGAGCAGTTGTTCCCTCTGTGATTTTGGGAGGATATTTCTATCTTGAAATTATTATGAAAAAGAAACCTACTTTTAAAAAAGAGCATTTTGTTTTCTGTCTTACTCTTGGGCTTCCTCTTATTCTTCACAATCTGTCACACATTGTTCTTACAAGTTCTGACAGAATGATGATAGAAAAATTTATCGGGCTTGAAGAAACAGGAATTTACGGTTTTACATATACAATAGGAACAATTTTAAGTACAGCAGCAGGAGCTTTTGGAAGTGCATGGGTTCCATGGTATTTTAAAAATCTGAAAGAAGAAAATCATCTGGAAATAAAAAATTACAGTAAAAACTATCTTGATTTCTTCACTCTTGTTACTATGGGATTTATTTTTATCTCTCCGGAAATTGTAAGATTTATGGGCTCACCTGATTACTGGATAGGAAAATATTTTCTTCCATGGATAATATTTGGGTGTTATTTCATATTTTTATACAGTTTCCCTGTGAATTATGAATTTTATGTAAAGAAAACAAATTATATTGCTTTGGGAACATCTCTTTCAGCAGTGATAAATCTTGTGCTTAATTATATTTTTATACCAAAATACGGAAGTTTCGGGGCAGCTCTTACAACACTTGCATCATATTTTTTCCTGTTTATTTTCCATGAGATTATTACAAGAAAAAAATTAAATTATAAGCTGTTTGCACCTATACAGTATTTTTACAGAATAGGAGTTATCACAATTTCATGTGTGATTTATACAAAAATAGTTGATTTAATTTTAATAAGATATATTATTATTTTAGGACTTGGAATTGTTTTTCTCTTTGGACTTTTAAGAATAATAAAAAATAAAAAATAATAAAAAGAAGCTGAGCAAATCAACGATATTAAATCATCAATTTGCAGCAGCTTTTTTTTTTGAGATTTTATTTTTTTATGTTATCACACAGCATATCATCTAATAACCTGCTTGATTTAAATTTTACATGTGACTTTTTATCTTTTATCTGTAATACCTCTTCTGGGTTTTTCGGGTTGTTTATCCATGTTCTTTTTGTCTGCCTCACTTCAAAACTGCCGAATTTTCTGAATATTACTTTCCTGTCCTGCTTTAAAGCTGAGGACAGAGAAAATAGAAATTTCTCTATTTTCTCTCTTCCCTCTGCCATATTTTCACATTGGTTTTTAATAGTATAAAACTCTATAAATTCTTTTGTATTCATAAAACATCACTAAAATTTATAACCTATTCCAGTTCCAACAATCCATTCTTTTTCATTATTGCCGTGCTCAAATCTGTATTGTCCTTTTACATCAAAGATAAATCCATTTTCTTTTTCAAATTCATATTTAATATTTAATGCAAAATTATCTTTCTCTTTTTCAGACACAAGAATGTCAAAATCAGTTCCGTTGTCTTTCATTCTTCCTGTGATATATTCTTCATCATAACCTGTTAAGAATCTTTCATAAGATGCACCTGCTGTGAAAATATGTTTTGCTGTTTCCATAGAGATAACTTTTTTAACATCAAGATTAAGTTCTGCTGCCGCATAATCAAAATATCTGCTGTCAGTTTCTATTGATAAATCTTTTCCTTTTTCGCTTACTCCGTCTTGGTCAACATAGCTGTATTCAATATTTAAGCTAGGTTCAAAATAGAAACTGTTTCCTAAATCTTTAGAATATCTAACATCTCCATAAATATTAAATCCTCTGTCGTGATAATTTTCAGAATAACTTCTTGTGTCAGTTATTCCATATCCTAAAGCTGTTCTGTCTCCCTTATAATCTCCATGCTCAAATCCAGCTCCAACTGTAAATCTGAAATCATTTATATATTTTTTAGCAAAAGCACCAAAATAAAAAGAATCTCCTTCAACTTTAGATGCTCCTATCTCTGTTTCAGAATTGTTTCCTCCAAAGATAAATCCTGTTTTAACAGTCTCAGATTTTCCATATTCAAATTGAGCAAAAGCACCTGTTATTTTTGAATCAGCCTCAACATCACGAGAACCTATGTCATAAGTATAATATCCTTTTCCATAGAATGTATCTTTTGTTCCTCCGTCAACATGAGTAAGACCACCATAAACAGCCCATTTTTTAACATCAGGCATTAAGTCTTTAGAAAGAGCAGAATCTTTAAACATGCTCATAGATTTTCTTGAAAGCTCGCTTGAATAAGCATAAGGATTTACTGCATAGATATCATTTAAGTAAGCTAAAAATTCTCCTATTTTTTCATCAGTTAAACCTGTAAAGTTTGTTCCAAGCGCATTAACTGAATGCATGCTCTTATATATTTTATTAAGTTTTTCATAACGGCTGATATCTAAATCTGAAGGTGTTTTATGATTTCCTATTACATTATCCAAATTTTCTGCTATCTGTACTTTTATTTCTGATGTTTCATCTTTGCTGCTTGTTTCCTCTGTCATATATAATGGGTTTGTAAAATCAACAACAATATCTTTAAGAATATTATCTCCGAAAGAAATGATATTTTCGTTTTGTCCTCCAATAAAATTAATTTTTAAAGTACCGTCTTTTGAAGATGAAATAATAGTGCCGTCATTTCCATATAAAGCATGTCCTGTTATTTTATCAGTTCCTGTTTCTTTTTCTAAAGCATTAACTCTTAAAGCAAGTTCTGCATTATCTCCAATATAAATATTTTTTGCTCCTTCTATTTTTGTTTCTTCAAAAAGAGTAGTGTTGTTATTAAATGTTATTTCCTCTGCTCCTGATATTGAATGATAAAGGTTCATATTTCCTTTTTCAAAGAAAATTTTGTCCTCTCCTGTTCCCATGTCAATATTACCGTTTATTTGAGAATTTTCTTCAAGAATAAGAGTATTTTCTCCTTCATCTCCTTTTATTACAGAAGTTTCTCTGTCTAATCCTCCTCCGTTAACTGTAATATTATTTCCATGAAAAACTCCGTCTGTTATATGAACGGCAGTTTTATAACCATTAATTATACTGTCTGATAATTTTAAATCTTCATTAACAGTAAGAGTGTTATATACTCCGTTTAATATTAGTTTTGAATTATCTGAACTATTTAAATCTGAAGAATTAATAGTTCCTTTTTCAATATCTGCAGTATCATTAATATCAGTTTCAAAAGCGTTGATTATAGTATAATCTCCTGCTTTTGTGCTATTTGCTGTTCCTGTTTTAACTTCTGTTACAATATTTTTATCTGTTTCATCAAAAGTTAAATACAATCCATAGTTTATATCTTTACCTGTAATTTCAGTTCCATCTTTATCTTCAATAACAACAGCATTTTTTCCTCCAACTACACCATAGTTGTTAAAATTCTCTTTCATTGTAACATTATGCAGATATACTCCATTTTCACTTCCGATTATAAGACCTGTGTTTGTAATGTCATTTACTGTACTATTAAATGACTCTAAACTATATAAACTTATTCCATTTCCTACATTTGAAAGTAAAAAAACATATGGTACTTGTACTACTCCTGTTGCATTTCCCACAATAGTTCCGCTGTTAGAAATATTATTTAAAGATAATGTTCCAAAATCCATATCATAAAATGCTATTCCATTTCCTATATTTGAATTCATAGAAAAAAGAAGATTACTTTCAACATTTCCTACAATGGTTCCTTTATTAATTATATCTTCTAAAGAAAAAGAATTTGATTCCTTTGTGTCAAAAGTAAAAAAACCTATACCATTTCCTAGACTTACAGCATCTACTTCTTTTTTTGTTTCAAATGTTTTTACATTTCCTGAAACAACCCCTTCATTAATTATACTTGTTAATTTTATTGCGTTAATATTAAAATAACCATACAGTCCTATTCCATTCCCCATACTTCTTGTATTTGCCAGAAACGAATCTAATTTGTTTTCTCCATTACCTGAAATTATACCGTTATTTTTTATAATATCTAATGAAATATCGGCATCACCACAGTTATAAAGCCCTATTCCATTTCCTGCATTTCCATTTCCTTTAAATGCATTTTTTATATTTCCTAAGATTATACCATTATTTATTATTTCTTTTAAAGAAATGCTGGAAGGAGATATACTACAAACTCCTATTCCATTTCCTAGATTTGAGAGTAATATTACACTTTCTGTAATATTGTTTATTGTATCTCCTAAAATTACACCATTATTTTTTATATTTTCTAATATTATGTTTTCTATATCACTTTCTTCTCTTCCCGCATTAAGAATTCCTATTCCATTTCCAATATTTGAATGTAGTATCTCCTGGGATTCAAGACTATTTATTGTTAATTCACCTGATATCATACCGTTATTCGTTATATTTTTTAAAGTTAAATTTTTTATTTTATCTGTTTCATCTTTATAATTATAAATTCCTATACCATTTACTAAGTTTTTTTCTGCTGCAAGAACTGTATTTTCTGATTTACCTGAAATTATACCGTTATTTATTATATTTCCTATTTTTCCATCTTCTGCTGTATTAAAAATATTTATTCCATTAGCCTTTCCAGTATTATCGCTGTCATCAGCTGATATAATTCCATTGTTTTCAATATCTAAAATAATTCCACTGGTAAGAATTTCATTATTTAAAACTACTTCACTTTTTATTTCCTTGTCATTTATCCATTTGTTCCCTTCTATTTTCCCCTCTGTTATATCTCCTTCTGTTTTTCCGTTAACAGTTATTTTATTGCCTTTGTACCCTATTTCCACAGCTGAAAAAGAAACTGTTCCGGTTATCATAAAAGCAACTACTAACCCTAAAGTTATTTTTACCTTTCTTTTCAAATACTTTTTCAATGATTTTTCAATTAAATTCCCTGCCATAAAAGCCCCCTTTATATAGTTAATCTTTATTTTTATCAAGAAGTTGACAATAAATATAATTCTTGGTATAATTGACTTAAGAAACAAAACTCTTACTGCGAATAGGAGTATAAACTTTGTAACAACCTTGGATATATGTAGAAAAGGGACTAATCATAGTCTCTTTTTTATTTTATGCTGGATTTTTAAGTTAAATCATGTTATACTACTAAAGCAGTAATTATATTCGCAGTATAATTATTGTAAAAATATATCCAAGGAGGTGGTGTCCATGTATGATTACATCATTACAGAGATACTAATTCCTGCCCTTATCAAAGCTTTAAGTTATATTTTCTATGATGTAATTTATGTGCTTTTAAATAAGAGCGCGGAATTTATCCTGCATCTGCTAGGTATGTAGGATAACCTTTAACAGCGGGACAGGTTTAGTGCTCACTCTGCCACATTCCGAACCAGACAGTTAAGACTAAATCTGCTTAGGATACTTAAAGGGAAGCCTTTCGGGAAAGTTAAGTCTGCTGACACCTAGCTCAAATATTTTGTATTCACTCTCCTTTATTCAGGAGTTTTTTTATTTTAAATAACTTCTGTGCTACCATATTTTCATATTAGTTTTTAATAGTGTAAAATTCTATAAATTCTTTTGTATTCATAATCTAAAACCTA
>OGZM01001653.1_pt1 | contig 15994 bp, 25 predicted proteins | sample 1576821 | NCBI WGS metagenome assembly OGZM01 (sample SAMEA3541491, study PRJEB24748) | human gut metagenome | biome: human gut; feature: human-associated habitat; material: faeces | place: China | collected 2012
CAATAGCGAAAGAGCAATGCTTGTCGGCAAAGGTGCAAAACGCTTTGCTTGACAGCATAGCGGAGGATGAGTCATATTTGGTGGATCGGCTTGATCGGCTTAATGCTGCCTGCACGCATCAATTAGATGCCTTACGCACTTTGTTGAGTTACGAGAAGGAAGCAATGAGATTAAATAAAACGGGATATTAATAATTTTATAAAGTAGTATTTATATGATGCACACATGGTTTGAAGTGAAAATCCGTTATGAGAAAGTAATGGAAAATGGAATGAAGAAAAAGGTTACAGAACCTTATTTGTTTGATACCCTGTCTTTTACATAGAGTGAAGGTAAATGTATTGAAGAAATGACACCCTTTATCAGTGGGGAGTTTACTGTTTCTGATATAAAGAGGGCTAATTATTCAGAGATATTCTTTTCTGAAGAAGAATCGGCTGACCGCTGGTTTAAATGCAAACTGGTATTTATCACGCTTGATGAAAAAAGCGGTTCTGAAAAGAAAACATCTACTCATGTACTTGTTCAGGCTGCCGATTTAAGGGATGCTGTCAAGAAGTTAGATGAAGGCATGAAGGGAACGATGGCAGATTATCAAATAGCATCTGTCTCTGAAACGGCTATTATGGATGTATATCCTTATGAAGCAAAGGAATAGCTTTGTTAACCTTTTTACCCCAGCCTGCCTGTCTGTGAAGATTGGCGGGCGAACATGGGACAAAATGGTCATAGGGCGCTAAGACTAAATGAACGGAAATTCTAAGTGTACATAAGAATGGATGTCATCAAGACCGGTGCTGTAAGTAACAGGTTGAGTAGTTTAAAGATCGTAGGATAGCCAATCTACGGACGAAAGCGAGAAAGCAGACGATACTTGTGCAGGTTCGAATCCTGCTTGTCCCACATGAAAATAACAATCACCAAACAAGAATACCAGACGATAGTCCGGTGCTTGAAAACATCAGAAATCCTTATTAGGGGATATAATTCGAGAGATGAAGATATGATTTGTAAAACTAGAAAGAAACTTCAAAGAAATTATGAGAACCGTAGAAATAATGACAGAGGTTGAAGTAGACCTTGACGATTACGTTGATGAAATTCTTGAAGAGTGTGACGACGATGAGCTAATTAAAGAAGTTGAGAAGCGGGGACATAGAGTTTATAGAAAAGGAAATCGTGTAGTAGCTTTTGAAGATCAACCTGTAAATTTCAACTCTCCGGAAGATTTAAGAAGATTCCTGTGTGATATAGCAGGTGTTGGATATTATACGAGTAACGAAACGCTTCTCAATGAAATAAAATCAAAATTGCCATGACATTCGAAGAAATGAAAGCCCAGTATTGCGGAAAGAACATCCGCAAAAAGCCGAAAGGTGAGGAGCATCAGATACAAGCATCTTGTATTCAATGGTTTCGCCTCCAATATCCCCAGTTAAAAAACATTCTATTTGCCATACCCAACGCAGCAAGGAGAAGTGCAAGAAACGGTGCCTATATGAAGGAAGAGGGTATGCTTGCTGGGGTTTCAGATTTGATTTTGCTTAAAAGTAATCGTTTCTATGGTGCTTTATGCATAGAGATGAAAAGACCGGGTGAATACCAAAAGCCTATACAAAAGGAATGGCAGAAAGCGGTTGAATCTGTAGGGAATAAATATGTTGTCTGCCGTTCTTTAGAGGAGTTTATAAAGGTTGTGAATGATTACTTAACAGAAAAATAAGATTTTCATTTGGTATTTTGAAATTTGAGTGTATCTTTGCGACATAAAGTTCGCCAAACTTTGATTTTTTAGCAAAACGGAATAGGGATTTTTTATATCCTTATGGCTGCGCTTTATCGCAAAGATAATAGCCGTTGGTTTCCCTTGAATACCTATCTGCTTTGCTGATATGTAGAAGTTTGGCGACTTTTGGGAGGCTGACGGCTTCTCTTTTATACATAACTCAAATTTCGTTTTCAAAAATGCCAAACTTCAACGGAGTTAGAGAGGGTAAGAAGTATAGTAATATCCAATCTACGCCTAGCAGTGCGAAAACTGTATCTTATGAAAAGTTCCTAATCGAAAAGAATTGCAAGAATGAAGCTTATGCCTTCATAATCTCGCAAGGATTATTCCAGCAATTCCAGGATTACCATTTTAGTCATCATTCGGACGATCCGCACAAGGATTGTCTAAAGTTCCTGTTATCTAATATTTAAATTCTAACTAAATGGCGGAATGAAATACTTCCGCCTATATCGCTATTGTCTAACATTTAATCATGGCAATATGAAAACAATTAAAGAAGTAATCAAGGAGATAGAACATATCCCGAAATGTCCGAGAAGTGGGGAAATTAACCTTTACTATATTATAAACCTATTAAAACTAGAAATATGAATGTTAAATTTTACGACTTCGAAGATGGAGCATCTATCGAAATAGGTATTTCTGCAAGCGATAAATCAATCTTATTTTTTGAATCAAAATATGAAGGTAGCGATCTACCAGCTGTATCTGTAGATATTTCAAAGAAAGAGGTTGAAGAACTTATTGATTTTCTTAAAAGAAAACTTGAAGAAATGGAGTAAATGGCGAATTTGAAAACTGGATTTCTTTATTATAACTCCGATACTGAACGGTTCAAAGATATACGGATTAAAAGACTGAAAAAAGATTTAGGTTGTGACGGATTTGCCGTGTATGAATACTTATTGAACGAAATCTACCGAGTACAAGGCTGTTTCCTTGTGTGGGACGAAAGTACTGCCTTTGACGTAGCCGAATACTGGGGATTGAAAGAAAGTAAGGTGAATGAAATAGTACGTTACTGTTGTGCTGTGGGGCTTTTTGATAAAGCACTGCTCTCTAATGGGAATATACTTACTTCACCATCTATTCAATCAAGATACGTAGAGATGTGTATTCGTGCAAAACGCAAGGAAATCAAAATTCCGGAAGAATACAACATAATTCCGGAAGAATGTAGAATTGTTCTGGAAGAATACCTAAAAAAACAGGAAGTTTGCCGCAATAGTATTAAAGTATATATAAAGAAACCTCCTAAAGGAGGTAAAGAAAGTGATTTGAATCCAATCATTATAGATAAGCCTATACAGGAATGCTATGAGGAATTATCTTCTAATAGCTCCTGGATAGAAAGTGTTGTAATGAACAAAAGGGCTTCCGGACATTTGGAACTGAATTTGGAAAGCTTTCAGGAATATCTTAAACTATTTTTCAATAAACTCCAAAATGAAGGCGAAACACATAAAAGCCCTAAAGACGGAATGGCTCATTTTTCCAGATGGCTGGATATTGAGTTGAACAAGCCAAAGCCTGATATGTACAAGATGGAAAACGAAGAACTATTAGCTTCTTTATCTGACAGGGACGGAAGCTATTATAAGTTCCTCACCTACATTCGGAATCATGCACCGTATTGTTTCTCTAATATGCGAATGCCTTCTGAAAAAGAAGCGTTAATCATACGGGACAAATATGGCGATGCAGCTTTTAAAAAGGCACTTCGCACTCTTGAAGGAAGGGTTGATATTCGTTCTAAGTGGGATGTTTTCTATTATGCTATTTTGAAACAATTTGAATACATGAACAATGGAAGTTAACGTACAATTACGTGATGAGGATGCCGAAAAACTGGTCCTTGGCACTATAATGACAAACCGTGATGCTCTTGAAGAAGTGAGGGAGATGTTGAGTAAAGAATGTTTCTATAATCCCTTTCATCAGGAAATTTATAAGGCAATTATTCAGGTCGCATCTTCCGGTGACAGGCCGGATATGATTACGGTCAAGAATAAGCTAGTTGCTAACGGTATTAAATTTGAGCCATATCTGTTTGTAAGCATAGCTTCTAACCAAACGTTTGATTTGGGACAGTATGCCGCTCGCCTCCATGATCTTGCCATCAGGCGGAAATTTTATGAGATCGGGCAATATCTTGTTTCAAACTCATATACTGAAGCAGAGGATATATTGGACGTAACAAATGCCGTTTCCGATCAACTATCCTCATTATTCAAGTCAAGCAGCAGTGTTATCTCAACGATAAACGAAGGACTTGAAAGTGTATATCACATGATAAATGAGAACTTGAAAGGAGGCAAGCCTTTAACCGGCACTCCTACCGGATTTGAGAAGATAGACAATAAATCCGGAGGGCTTCAAAAATCGGACTTGATAATCATTGCCGGTGAGACTAGTCAGGGGAAAACGAGCCTAGCGGTATCTATCATGCGAAATGCGGCATCTTTAGGCGCCAAGGTAGCCATGTATTCGATGGAGATGAAAAAAGAGCAAATAACGGCTCGTATTCTTTCCATGGAAAGCGGAGTGCCAGCAAATGAGATCATGTATTCCCGTTTGACAGAATCCCAGTTGCAATCTGTAGACAAGGGGATCGGAAAGATATCAGGAAAGGGTATTTATTTCGATGATCGTAGCACCTCCAATATTGACACTATACTCTCATCTATCCGGTATATGAAACTAAAATTCGGAATAGATGGTGCTATTGTTGACTACCTGCAGATTCTTAACGTAAACATGAAGGGAGCCAACAAGGAGCAGCAAATGGGAGATGTGGCAAGGCGTTTGAAGAATCTTGCTAAGGAGCTTGATATTTGGATTATCGCTTTATCTCAATTAAACAGAGACAATATGAATCCGGTTCCGTCTCTAGCAAGGTTGCGAGATAGCGGTCAGATAGCAGAAGCTGCAGATGTGGTTATGTTGGTTTATCGTCCAGAAGTGAAAGGTAAGTCATATCCGGGAGATTTTTCCCACGTAGATACAAGAGGTACGGCAATGATAGATATTGCGAAAGGTCGAAATATTGGTTTGCTGAAATTTATTTGCGGCTTCAATGCTTGTACTACATGTTTTTATGAGTTGGATAATATCCCCATTTCAAGTGGAATGGTAAGCGATGAAGAGGATGCCCCGGCTTTTTAACGTAATCAAACAATGAGAATACTCCTAAACATCCTCCTTCTCCTAGGAGTGAACATCTTATTTTACCTGGTGGTGTATGCGATAGCGGACCACCTGATGGATACAATTAATTAAACGATGAATGATAATGAAGAAAACTCACGGCTCATTATTTAGTGGCATTGGAGCTCCGGAACTTGCATCCGAATGGATGGGCTGGAAAAATCTGTTTCATTGTGAAATAAATGATTTCTGCCGTAGCTTTTTGGAAAAACGATTTAAAGGTACAAGTTATGCGGATATTACCAAAACAGATTTCAATATTTGGCGAAACCGAGTGGACATCCTTACAGGCGGATTCCCCTGCCAGGATGCAAGTAAGGCAAAGCAGATGGGAGGAAAAGGACAACTCGGACTTGAAGGAGAAAGGACCGGATTATGGTGGCACATGCGCCGGGCGGTTGATGAAATTCGTCCACGGTGGGTTGTTGCAGAAAACGTTGCCAATATCACAAGAGTTAACAACGGAAGAGATTTTGCAAAAATCCTCCATTCGCTTTCCAGACTGGGGTACAATGCGGAATGGAAGATTATGTACGCTTCGGATGCAGGTGCGCCCCAAAGAAGAGCCAGGTGTTACCTGGTTGCTTACTCCGACAGCGTCCGATTACAAGAGGGTGAATATTTCTTCTCCAATGTATGCCCGTCGATTAAACAGAAGCTCCGGAGCAATTGCGGAGCAGCTTTATCGATTGGGAAATCGTGGCCTGCTGAACCACCAGTTTGTAGCGTGGATTATGGGTTTTCCTCTAAATCACTTGAAGTGCATGGCAAATCTCGACTTATAAAAGAGGTGTTTCACGCTTATGGTAATTCAATGTGCCCCCAGCTGGTATATGAAATTTTTAAAAGAATAGAAGAATTGGACAATTAATTAAAATATTTTCAATGAATACAACCTTTGAAAAATCGGCTAATACCACTGATGAATGGTACACGCCAAAAGAAATTATAGACGCATTGGGAAAGTTCGATTTAGATCCATGCGCTCCGGTTAAACCGCTTTGGCAAACAGCTACACAAATGTACAACAAGAACCATGACGGATTAACTAAAGAATGGGTAGGTCGTGTTTGGCTAAATCCTCCTTATTCCCGTCCGCTTATTGAACAGTTCGTTAAACGTCTGGCAGAACACGGTAACGGCATCGCTTTACTATTCAACCGGTGCGATAGTAAGATGTTCCAAGATGTCATCTTTGAAAAAGCAACAGCTATGAAATTTCTACGGAACCGGATTCGCTTCTTTCGACCGGATGGGACTCGTGGGGACTCGCCCGGGTGCGGCAGTATCCTAATAGCTTTCGGTGAAGATAATGCCGATATATTAAGAACTTGCGATATCGCAGGTAAGTATGTACGAATCAATTAGAGTAAAACCTTGCAAGTTCTTGAAGGATTATCAAGGATTTGCGAAAAACAAATAAAGTAATGAGTGAAACAAAAATCATATTAGATGCCTGTTGCGGTAGCCGGATGTTTTGGTTTGATAAGAAGAATCCGAATACTTTATTCATAGACAAACGTAGTGAAACCATCACGGCCAAAGATAGAGATAAGATCAGAACCATAGAAGTAAAACCCGATATTGTAGCAGATTTCACTAATTTGCCATTTGAGGACAACTCTTTCTATATGGTAGTATTTGACCCACCGCACCTTAAAACACTTGGCGAGACTTCATGGATGGCAAAGAAGTATGGTAAACTCCCTACGAATTGGCAGGAAGTAATAAAAGCTGGTTTCGATGAATGTATGCGTGTCTTAAAGCCAAATGGTACATTAGTATTCAAGTGGAACGAAAGCGAGATAAAAGCTATTGAAATATTGTCTCTTATCCCTTATGAGCCGTTGTTTGGGCACACTACAGGGAGGCAAAGTAAGACGATATGGATGTGCTTTATGAAGTTACCAATTGACTAATAACAAAATTAGAAAGGAATCAAATGATAATAGCATGGTTTTCTTGTGGTGCAACATCCGCAGTAGCTTGTAAGATAGCATTAAGTCTATACGATGATGTGCAGATTTACTACATCGAGACTGGCTCCGGACATCCTGATAACGCCCGATTCCTTGCGGATTGTGAAAAATGGTACGATCAGCCAATACACACCATTCGCAGCGATAAGTATTTCAACGTAGAAGATGTACTGATAAAAAAACGGTACATCAATGGGCCTACTGGTGCGGCTTGTACATTCGAATTGAAGAAACAGGTTCGTTACAGGTTGGAAAAGGAACTTGGTTCTTGGGACGGTCAAGTTTGGGGATTTGATTACGATCCAAAAGAGATTAACCGGGCTATCCGCTTGAAACAGCAGTATCCAGACACAAAGCCACTGTTTCCGCTCATTGAAAAGCAGATTACAAAGTCGGATGCTATGGGTATGCTTTGGAAAGCCGGTATTGAAATCCCCGCCATGTACAGGATGGGATACAATAACAACAACTGCATCGGCTGTGTGAAAGGTGGCATGGGCTACTGGAACAAAATCCGGAAAGACTTCCCGGAGGTATTTGCTCAAATGGCACAGATTGAACGTGATGTAGGTGCAACATGTCTAAAAGATAAAGACGGGCGAATATTCCTTGATGAACTACCAACATGGAGAGGCGACCCAGTGGAAGAAATTATACCGGATTGCTCTCTTATCTGCCAGATAGAGTTTCAAGAGATAATCGACAGGCAGGTAGAACGAGTTTTGAAAGGAGAAATTAGTATTAACGATGTAGCCTAATTAGGCTCAAAACAAGAATAGAAATGAATATAGATAAATTTATTAATAGTACTATCAAAAGCTATGATGAATATCGAAAGAATTGTGACATTATAGCTAAGGAGGCACAAAGATATATCGACTTTGATGACTCTGTTTCTTGTGAATATATCAATGGCGTAGGACTTAGTATATTGGTAACATTACCTGAAACAGATGATTATACTATTCCCGAATGTGTATGTCCTGTAGTAGGGTTCTTTGAATATGCCAAAGGGAAGGATAAATTATCAGTGGATGACATTAAAAAGCTATCATTATGAAACAGGCATTAAAAGAAGCAGCAAGAAAATACGCTGACGAGATATATGATCCTGCTGACAGAGGAATTTTGTATAGAGAAACACAGGATGATTTTATTGCTGGTGCAAAATGGCATGCAAAACAAAATCCGTGGATAAGTGTGGAAGATAGATTGCCGAACTATAAGGAAGAAGTTTTAGTCCTTTATGAATATGAAGGGAGAATACAAATCCAACAAAGTTTATATCTTGGGCAAAAAGACTGGAGGTTTAGTTCTAGTATAATACTTGCGTGGATGCCAATCCCGTCTTTCAATGAAATACTTGAAGCCAACAGAGATGTACTAGAACGGATTAAAGAGAAAGGAGATTGACTAATGAGATTTGTATTAATTATACTTATGATAACCATGCTATTATCTTGTAAAGATGATATGGCTGGTCGTTTAAAAGGCGGAACGATTATTACTGTTAAAGGAGACACTATTGAGTTTTATGGAGGAACGTTGACTTATAAAGGATTTGACACTAGAAGTATTAGGGATATTGCAATTAATGACTTAGAGAAGAAAGGAGACTAATATGAAAGCAAGAATAAAAACAACTGGAGAAATTGTGGAGATTGAGGATTTATATGATGATGGTACTGCCTTAGTGAAAGGTAGGTATTTCAAAGTGTCAGAATTGGACTTCTTTGAAGATTTTGAAACTATTGATTGGGAGCAAAGACGCTATGAATTAGCTAAATCAGCCATGCAAGGAATATTGAGTGACAAAGAGGAGGTTGATATTGCTTGTGCTTATGCGGAATACGAGGAGAACGAGAGACATACAATGCCTAAAGCGGTTGCTAAATATGCGGTTAGTTGTGCTGATGCTCTTATTGAAGAACTAAAGAAAGGATACTAATATGTATGTAGCAAGAGACAAAGACGGTGATTTGTACCTTTATAAGAAGCAACCCGTGAAGTATTCGGAAAGTTGGCAATTATGTAGTGACAATCCCCATGATTTCTATAAGCTAGACTCTTCTTTATTTCCCGAAGTAAAATGGGAAGATGAAGAGCCGACGGAAGTTGAATTGGTAAAGAAGGAAAAATAAATGAAGAAAGTAACAAATATCACTACTGTTTTTAAGTGTCTTAATCCATATAGGAACTGATATAACATTATGAGCAATGATGGTTTCTATGATATTAACATTATCATTGTCGGCAAATCAGAGCTATTAAAACTAATTATAGCTTTGATAAAATTACTGATTTTCAACAAAAGGACTGTCATTAAAAGATACAGAAAGGAGAAATAATAATGAAAAATAGAAAAAAGTTAGCAATAGCGAACCTTTGTCGTGTTTATCTCCATATTCATGGATTTATCACAGATGGTGAAAATGGAAGAATACACTATAAAATTATGAAATGGCAGAAAAATAATAAAGTCTCTATTTCAGAAGCACAATTGGATTCTGCTGATTTCATTTATGATGATAACGCTAAAGAAAAGGAGGAATAAAATGAATCGTACAATAAAATTCAGAGGAAAAAGCATATATAATAACGAATGGATATTTGGTGACTTGATTCAGTACGAAAGTGGTGAAATGGCTATTTTCAGCAAGAAACTTTCCCAATATGGATGCGAAGCTACTGAAATGTTTAATAGAAGTAAGGTCATTCCCGAAACCGTAGGTCAGTTCACCGGATTACTTGACAAGAACGGTAAGGAAATTTACGAAGGGGATATATTGTTAATGGGTGAAGATGAAGGCGTAAGAATCTATAATAAAGTAGGTGTAAAAGACGGATGTTTTGGATATATCGGAGAGTATAGTGGAGAATTATTGCCATTCTGTAACTATAATGTAATGGAAGAGATTGTAGGCAACATCTACGATAATCCTGAATTAATCAAGGAGGAATAATCATGAAGAAAATAATGTTCAATGATAAACTTGGCTTAACCCAAGCCGTATTAGAAGGTCTGAAGACTATGACAAGAAGGATATTTTATATCCCTGATAAACTTGTTCCTTACCTTGATATTGACGATATATTTGATATTGTCGATGATTGTATTATTTGGAAAGATAAGTCTGATAATATTCGTATGACATTTGAACCTAAATACAAGGTTGGCGAAGTTGTTGCCATTGCGCAAAGTTATATGGATGTTGACCAATTTCATAGAAAGGGGAAAAATGCGGCTTACTTAGAATACTTGGATTCTATATTGCCTGAACTGAAATTATATCCCGGTTGGGGAAATAAGATGTTTGTGAAAGCCGACCTAATGCCCCACCATATCAAAATTACCGGGATCAAGGTTGAACGCCTACAGGACATTAGCGATGAAGATTGCTTGAAAGAGGGGATTATTCATGTGTCAACTTTTCTTGGACAAAAAATATATCATACCCCACATGTAAACGGATCTTACTTGTCAACGAACGTAGCCCAAGAAGCTTTTGCCTACTTGATAGACAAAGTTTCCGGCAAAGGCGCATGGGAAAGTAATCCGTTTGTATTTGCTTACGAGTTTGTGTTGTTTGACTAAGGGAGGAATAGACATGCCAATAAGCGAAGTATACAATATGGATTGCATGGAATACATGAAAGGTATTCCAGATAAGTTTTTTGATTTAGCGGTAGTTGATCCGCCTTATGGGATTGATGCTGCATTTACTCCACGTTCTCGTATATCAAAATATGGTCAAACAATAACTGCAAATGATAATAAACCTAGCAAAGAGTATTTTGATGAATTGTTTAGAGTAAGTAATAATCAGATAATATTTGGCTATAACCATTTGTCTGATATGCTTCCTAAATGTAAGGAGTTTATATTCTGGTACAAACATCATCCTGTAGTATCTTATGCCGATGGAGAACTTGCATGGACATCATTTCAAAAGTCTGCAAAATGTTTTGATTTCCCATATTTTGGAAATATTAATGCAGAAAAAAACAGGATGCATCCAATGCAAAAACCGATAAAACTTTATTCTTGGATATTTAAAAATTACGCAAAATCAGGAGATAAGATTCTTGATACTCACTTAGGATCTGGTAGCAGTCGCATAGCTGCCTATAAAATGGGTTTTGATTTCTACGCTACTGAAATAGATAAAGACTATTTTGAAGCACAAGAAGAACGATTCCGTTATGAATGTCACGGAGAGATAAAAACGAGTAAAGGAATATTAATTCAGCCGAGTTTATTTGGCATATAGATTTAGTGTTATGAACCAAGAAGACAGCAACCTACTGGCGGAATGTATGAAGGAAGCCATGAAAGTGGAATTCCTGGAAACCAGTGAAGAGATAAAGTTATGGGCTTATTCCCTGTATAATGCGAAAATATGGGGGAGAAGTGTAAAATAATAAACAGGAAATTATTAACTTTGTGCTACATGTCAAGTGGCATGTAGCTAATCTGACGAAAAGACATGAAGTTATCAGTAAAACAGGAAAATTTTTGTAACTACTATATTGAGTGCGGAAACGCATCCGAGGCTTATCGTCGTGCTTATTCTTGCTCTAATATGAAAGATGAATCAATAAATCGTAAAGCTATTGAATTGCTGAATAACGGCAAGATTACGGCAAGGGTAAAAGGACTTCAAGAAGAGCTAAAGAAGAAATCAGACATTACAAAAGAAGAGGTCCTAAATATGCTTAAAAGCTTTATGTATGCTGACATACGTAATTTCCTTACCATAAAAAACGGCAATGTTATTTTCAAAGATAGCGAAGATTGGACTGACGAAATGGCAATGCAAGTCGAAAGCGTGAAACAGGGGAAAGAAGGGATTGAAATAAAGCTCAATGGGCGGACATGGACTATCCAAAGGATATGCAAAATGCTCGGTTTTGATTCCCCTCAAGATATGAATATAAACATTGTATCTCCTATGACTAAAGAGGAAGCCAAACGAATAATAGAAGACTTATGACAGGGGAAGGATATGATTACATACGGGCGTTTTGCTTATCAGGGACGTTAAACTATACGAGATACTTCTTTAAAGCAAGATTTGGTCGTAAATTTGTTGTAAACGACCATCATATAAAGATATGTCAAGCTCTTGATGATGTGATTGACGGAAAGATAAAGAAGCTTATTATAAACATAGCTCCAAGATATTCCAAGACAGAATTAGTAGTTAAGAACTTCATATCTTATGGTCTTGCAATCAATCCATCTGCAAAATTTCTTCATTTATCTTATTCGGATGATCTGGCTAATGATAATTCAGAAGAAGTAAGAGATATAGTTAAGTCGGAAGAGTATAAGCGTGTGTTTCCTTATGTAGACATAAAGAAAACAAGTGATGCCAAAAAAAAGTGGTACACAACAGAAGGCGGAGGAATGTACGCTACGGCTGCCGGAGGACAAGTCACAGGTTTTGGTGCTGGTGCTGTTGATGATGAAAACGATCTATCCAAAGCATTAGAAGAGTTTAAACCGTCATCCAAATTTGCAGGCGCATTGATTATTGATGATCCGGTTAAGCCTGAAGATGCAATATCAGACACTCCAAGAGAAAAGGTAAACCAAAGGTTTGAAACGACTATAAGGAACCGTGTAAACTCACGGAACACCCCTATTATAATCATTATGCAAAGGTTACATGAGCATGATCTTTGTGGATATTTGATGGAAACCGAACCGGGAGAATGGACAGTTTTGTCTCTTCCGGCAATAGTGTATGAGGACGGTAAGGAAAAAGCTTTATGGGAATTTAAACACACCCTCGAAGAGTTGCACAGGATGCAAAGAGTAAACAGTTATGTTTTTGAAACCCAATATATGCAGAATCCAACTCCTATGGAGGGGCTAATGTATGGTAAATTTAAGACTTATGAAACTATTCCAATAACCAATAGAGCAATAAGGAAAAACTATACAGACACGGCTGACACAGGAAGTGATTATTTATGCTCTATCGATTATATCGATACAGAGATAGGGAATTTCATTCTTGATGTCCTTTTTACACAAAAGGAGATGGAATTTACCGAACCGGAAACTGCTAAAATGCTCACTAAAGACCAAATATCCAAGGCAAATATAGAAAGCAATAATGGAGGAAGGGGATTTGCCCGGAATGTAGAGAAACAAATGCGGATGATTGGCAATCCCAAGACTCAAGTAAGTTGGTTTCATCAGTCAAAAAACAAAGAGGTTCGGATCTTTACCAGGTCTTCCGAGGTGATGAATCTTACCTATTTCCCTGCTGATTGGGAAAGGAAGTGGCCGGAATTTGCGTCTCAACTGAAAACATGCAGGAAGAAGGGGAAAAACGCTCACGATGATGCCTGCGACGCTCTTACAGGAACTGTGGAGATGAGAGGTGAGATAGATGTTCTGTACTATAAGAAAGAAGAGATGGGGGTAAATAATCAGATATTTGTTGAAATACACCCCAATATAAATGGGTTGTTTATAATGGTTTCTTATTGCGTTTCTGGTGGTAAGATATTCATGATTGATTGCTTATTCTCTGATTCGTTAATCCCCGTTGACCGACTTATTAATAAAACAGGCGGAAATGTACAAATGGAGATTCCTGTAGAGATGAAACATTATTCAAATGATTATAGGAGGCTTATTAATCATGATTTGTGGGTAAGAGAAGAATCAACAGATAAGAAAACTATGATTGAATCGTATAAATCGATTATTAAAACTATCTACTTTCCGGAATCCGACGATTCATATTCTGCCTTAATCGCTAACATGTCTGATTATGATGGAATTAATAGTTTTGAAGCCATGTATGTATTATCTTGTGTCTGTGCTCGTTCAAAATCTTCGAATATAATATAATAGCATAAAATAATTATTTATTTTTATTTGGACTAAATAGAAATAATTTCTATATTTGCGGTGAGGATAACAATCCCTTCGTGTGAAGATGCACGGAACCTATAATTTTTATACTATCGGATTTTTCGTTAGTATTTTTGTCCGTAAAGACCTCTTCATTTCGTAGGGAATGGTTATCTCAAATCAGATAATCATTCTTTTTATGTCTAAATTAGGAAATTGGTTTCAAAAAAAGATTAATATATCTGCTCCTTTCATGAGGGATGCGGTAAAAGCTATCGAAAAGGATTCTAATGGAAATTTCTGGTATCTTACCAATTTCTTCTCCCCATCAGGTAAAATCAAAAATGATTATAATCTAACCTTGGATCGGGATAAAGCTGATTCTCTTCTTGTATGTACCCCGTTTTCTACTGTTATAAATAAAGTCGGTTCTCTCTTTGCAAATGGAAGAATATATGTCACAGACAAGGATGGGAACGAGAAAGAGGGATATAATGATATTAGAGAATTGCTATCACGTCCTAACCCACTTCAAACAAGAGCTGGATTTTTTAAAGAGATTGAGATGTCTCTTAAGCTTTTCGGATATTGTCCCATTTTCACTGTAAGAGCAACAAAAAAATCATTGCCGCTCGCAATGTATGTCATACCTGCACAGATATTTCACATGGTTTCTTCTGGTAAACTATTCCGCCAGTATGATATAAAGGATATTGTTTCTAGCGTATACTTGGAGTGGAATGGTTTGCAGGAAGAATTATCAGACGAAGATTACTTTGTAATTTACGATAGTTCTGCAAATGTTAATGGTTCCAATCAGGATATAGAATTCTCTTCGGTTACAGACTCCCTTTCTATGCCAGTTAATAACTGGATTGCAGCAATGACAGCCAGCTATCAGTTAATTGTAAATGGTGGACCCAAAGGTATTATTTATTCTGATTATACCGATAAGATGGGTAATCAGACTATGACACCAGAAGAAAAAGAAATATTGGAATCTAAACTAAAAGAAAAATATGGTATTCTCAATAAATTTCCTATCCTGACATCAAAAATAAAGCTTGGCTGGATTCCTTTGAATTATGATGCGTCCCAGCTTAAACTTCACGAAGAGGATGGACGGTGTAGTAGAAAGATATGTAATGCAATAGGTATTGACTATAGTTTATTTGATGAATCTAAATATGACAACAAAAGCATAGCGGAAAAGTCCGCTTACCAAGGTCTTATTATTCCTGATTCAGAGAAAGTGACGGAGGCTTTGACAGAGGCTATTTGCCCCAAAGGTGTTTTTATAAAGTTAGATTATACTCATATTGATTGCCTTCAACAAGATAAATCGGCCTCTTCTTCTGCATTTCAGAAAATGGCATCTTCTTTAATTCAATTAGTTGAAAAAGGTCAAATAACTCTTGATGAATCCAGGAATGAGCTGGCAAAGTTTATAGATATTGATCCTGATAATCCAAAAGGTGAATTAAAAACTAATAACTCTATTGAAAATGGACAAAACTAATAAATATAGCGGAAGAATGGGAATGCAATATAAGACATTCTCCATTTATGCTAAAGAAGTAAATTACGACAATGAAAGCCGTACTATCAGCGGCTACGCTGCAGTCTTTGGCAATAAAGATAAAGCCGGTGATGTCTTGATTAAAGGGTGTTTCTCAAAGAGTATTCAAGATAGAGGTCCGGAAAGTTCTGCTAATGACAAAATAATTATGTTATGGATGCATAACATGAATGAGCCTATAGGTCGAATTACAGTATTAAATGAAGATGAAAAAGGACTTTATTTCGAAGCAATAATAGATGAAGTTCCGAGAGGAGAACAGGCTATAAAACAGCTCGAATCCGGAACTTTGAACCAGTTCTCAATCGGATATCAGTACGTTTGGGAAAACTGTGAATACGATGTGGAAAAAGACGCTTTCATTGTAAAGGAGGTAAAGCTTTATGAAATATCAGTAGTCTCTATCGGCTGTAATGGAGAAACAGAATATTTGGGGTTAAAATCTATTGAGGATGCGGAAAAAGCTTATGAAGAATTAAATACCGAAATATCTGAAGTGTGTTCAGGGATGCCTGCATCCAAACAGCAAAAGATACAAAGAATTATATCAAAAGCAATGTCAC
>OGZM01001655.1_pt1 | contig 15985 bp, 13 predicted proteins | sample 1576821 | NCBI WGS metagenome assembly OGZM01 (sample SAMEA3541491, study PRJEB24748) | human gut metagenome | biome: human gut; feature: human-associated habitat; material: faeces | place: China | collected 2012
TACACGCTTTCCATTTGATATTGTATTCTTATTTCTCTATGTGCTTATTTCACTTGTAGGAAGTTACGATACGCGGGTCGTTGTCGTTGATCTCGACATAGACCGAAACGATCGGCGACTTGTCCCCGTATGCACGGGTCGTAATCTGAGTTTCATCGGGCTGAACCGGAGCTTCTTCCGGATCGTTAGCGCACGAGGTGAACATAGCGCCTGCTACGAACAGGGCTGCTGCAAAAGATAAACATTTTCTTTTCATTGCATTGATTTGATTAAATTAGAAATTAGGTTGTTTTTATGATGTAAGTCCGCATCAAGTAACCGAGTTTTACCAGTCTTTTGCATAATCGCCATAATATAAACCAGCCGTAATGGGGTTTTCAATATTTCCGTTGGGGTTATGAGCGATATACACCCCATACAGATATACACCGTCCATTCCGTCCGGATAATAGACCATTAGAGTTTGACTTACTATTGACTCCCATTGTCCTTCATAAACTCCTTGTAAGTTGGTGATCAAATCGCCGAACATAAGGATATTATTGGCACTCCACTCGCACAGCCGCCAAATATACAGGTTCATAAGTCCTATCGCTTCTGTCTGAGCCGGATTATTAACATCATAGAATGGTACGGCAAAGGCTCCGTATTGCGACTGCTGCAGCCCGGCAATCGGCTTGCGGGGATGGTTATTGATCGGGAACATCATTCCCATCTCTTCTCCCATAGACTGGTCGACGACACCCCACGGGTCGAGAATCTGCACATCCTCGCCTTCGCTCATATATCCCGACCATGCATAGTCGAGGTATTTCCCGACCTCGATGCCTCCGGTAGCTTCGGTATCCCAGAAATATTCGGTGGGCTCCTCGTAGTCCGCCAGCGTCAGCAGCTTGTCGGGCATGGCTTCGCGCATGGCTTTGATCAACTTGGGATAGGAAGTCGTGTTCATATCCGGCATTCCTTCCACCTCCCCATAACCGGCGTTACGGTCGAAGAAGTTGACACCATCCAGATCATACAGTTCCAAACAGGCTTTTACCTGCGCGACGAAATCGGCAATCTGTTCGTCCGAAAGGTTACAGAACCCGAGTCCGGAGCCGTTGCCTTCGAGGCAGAGGCAGACCTTGCGGCCCTTGTCCTGAAGCGGGCGGATATGCCGGTCGGCATGTTCCAATACGTAACGGATATCCGAATTCAGAAACAGTTTGGCCCGGCCCGTAGCTTCGTCGTAGCCGATCTGCACGATACGCAGATTGACGATATTGCCGAAGGTTCGCTCCCATAGCGTCGGAACACTCACGTCATTCGGGTCTTCTTTCGCCACGACCCAAACGTCGGCCAGCAGCGGAGAGTAGTCGGAGGTATTGACATAGAATACGGTCGTATTCTCGGTGTCCAATTCATATTCGCCGACTTCCGGGCCGCGAACCTTGACGACGTAATAGAGCATTCCGCCGTTATCGGAAAGGGTGACATCGTCGGACGAGATGCTGATAGGGGCAAGGTATCTCCCGGCAACGAGACCGTCGGCCTTGAACGTCACCCGGATCTTTTCGGACTCCCGGGCTCCGGCCGGCACCGAGAAGAGACCGTTATCGGCGATATCAATATTGGCAGCCGGCATCGTCAGGAATTCCGTTCCGTATTTGGCATTATACGCCTCGACCTGCGATTCGTCGGGCAGGGCATGGATTTGCAGGGCTTTCTCGGCCGGACTGGTCAGCCGGCAATACATCGGATCGCTGGTCGTCCCGGCACCCTCTGCCAGGTATACGACAGCACGCTCGACCGGAGAAAACTGGCTGCGAATCAATACATGCGTATTTTCCAGCGGCTCCTTGTCCGGAAGTTCGCCGCGTGAAGCTCCTACGGGGTCGGCATCGCAAGCCGCAAGGCCCGCGACGGCCGCCGCACAAAAGAGCGCCATCGCTACATTTGCTCTCTTTATTATCGCTTTCATAAATTATTCTTCTGTTTCGTTAATTTTAGGAATCTCCACTCCGTCGGGCCATACGAGATCCTTCTCGGCAACGCCGTCGTTATGGTAGCGAGAATAATCTTTTATGACATTGCCCGAGCCTTCATTGAATTTCCAATAACCGAGGAGTGTCGGGTCGTTTTCAGGTTCGGCAATTTCATACATATTCTCCCAGATCTGCTCTGCGGTACGGGCTACCGACCAGACACGCGCTTCGGCGATCTTACCGTTGAGCGGGCGGTAGTTGTCGTAAGAATAGCTGATGAAGAACTGGCGGGCATCGCCCCAGCCGCTATACTTCTTATAAGATTCATCTTCCGGATTGTTCAGGTAGAGGTCATACAGGGCACGCATGGCGAGATTGATCTTGTTGTCGTCGTTCATCGCGGAAATACCCATCTCCGTACCTTCGCTCTGCAGCTCCCCGTTCACGTAAATACGAACGATACGGGTTGCCTGATCGTAAGTACAAGCGATATGGTACCACTGTCCGGCGCTGAGGTTCTTCGAAGCGTCGCGATCGGGGAATTTCCCGAACGACGAGCCGCTTCCCGAACCGTCGAACTGAATCTGCTGACGCTCGAAATTCGTATCGCCGATACGCAGCAGCAAGTAGTCCTCGACGCCCATCACGGAAGAAATGCTAACCGAAGTCGCCGTACCCTGATCGGTCGTCATAGACGTAGCGAAATTGTCGATATAGATCAAGGCTTCGTATGTGACGGCCGTCAGATTGTTGAAAGCCATGCTCTGCTCGCTGTAGGTGTCGAGCGTTTTGAAATTAATCCAGTTATTCGTAAGCTGAGCCGCAGTCGTGATATTCGACGAGCGTTTTACGACATAGTAGATCGTAGAGGAGCTGTGCAGTGTCGGAATCGAGGATTGGGAGATCGTAACCGGCACGAGGTAAGTTTCATCTACGGGCAGTTCTCCGGTCTGCTCTTCCCCTTCGCCCATCAATCCCTGAAAATGCAAGGACAACACATCGGAAGTCGTTTTACCCGCCGGAATCGTCACATGCTCATCCGAAAGGGTATAATATTTGGCATCGAGCAGCGTCCACGACGTATTGAAACGGGCATTATAGGTTGCGACGAGGGACGGATCGACGGCGATGGAGAGCGTTACATCCTGCTCGGAGGGATAGGCCAGCGTCGCAGAGAAGTTCTTGTCTGTTTCATCCAATGTTTTCTTGATGATCGCAGACTGCACATCGTTCGTTTCGGACACGTCGAAATAGACTACATTGTCGAATTTATGACCATCGGCATCGTAATCGGTACAAGACGTTTGAACCGCAAGCAACGCGATGCAGGCCAGGAACAGATATTGTTTTACAAATTTCATGGCTCACTTTATTTAGATGGGTTCAATGTCTGAATGGCATTCCGGATAATTTTGTAATTCATATCCAGATCATAATAGTCATTGTGGATATCGTATGCTGCCAGCCCGCACAAAGGCCCGAGCGATACGACCCTGTTCGCTATTTCCGTGATGGCTGCATATTCTTCGCCTTCCTCGTCGTTGAACGGGGCTCCGGCAGCGGCAGCCAACAGCAACTTTTCTGCAGGGACAGCGGCGTAGCCCGTCGCATTGAGAACCTGCAATTTCAGTTCGGTGGCGGTAGTCGTCGCATCCGTATCGAGTACGAAATAGTCGACTTTCGTCCGATCATCCGCATTGACGAAAAGCGGGTTGCCTTCAAAAACAAGCACCTGTTCCGCGGTTTTTGCGGCCGAGAGTTTCGACACGATCAAAGCCGCAGCTTCGGCCCTTGCCGGAATCGAGGCGTTCGGAATACCGGTGAACGAATATCCGTCCAATCCGTTGGCTGCTACGGATGCGATAACCCGATCGAGATAGGCTCCGAGTTTTGTCGCATCCGACAGTTCTTCGGAACGGGTTGCATAGTCGACCTGATACAGTACACGAGTACCCAGTTCCCGCATTCGTTTCATATCCTCGGCATCGTATTTCGAAAAGTTATCAGCGTTTGTAAGCGATACGAAATCGAGCGAGTCGGGCAAGCAGCGCATGAAATCTTTTTCGCTGGATGCCGGTTGGGGTGAATTGTAGAGACGGGCATATACGAAGAAGTGTTCACTTTGCTTGTATGCACGAACGGCTTTCGTATATTGCTGCCATAATGCCGGATTCTGCTCATGGGGACGCTCGATCTCCTGATCGACAGCCTCCGGCTCCGTCCAATCACTACATGCAGCAGAGATGCCCGCAGCCATGATCAGCGCCCATAGACGCAACATACGGCGTATTATTTTATTGTTTTCCATATAGTATTTCGTTAGAAAGTTTTACGATCCCACCAAACGCGCGTTCCCTGCGTATCGCCTGCGCCATTTACGGACTCACTGTTCAAATCAGCGATAGCAGCCTGAAGATTGGCCGGGTTTTCAGTATATTCTTCTACCGGATAGGGAAGACGCCGGGCTCCCAGATTAATATCGACAGCGCCACCGCTTTTATCTTCCACAACGGGCAAGAGTTTGGGATAGCCCGTACGACGATGTTCCGCCCAAGCCTCGGTTCCCAACGGGAAAATAGCAATCCACTTCTGGGTGATGATTTTCTCCAGATTGGTTTCGATATCCGCGGCACTCTCGTCCCATGCAATCGTAACCGAACTTTGGGGAGTAGCTACCGAGTATTTGCCGATTGGATCGTTATAGGCCGCAGGCTGCGAAGTATTATCCGCAATGTAGGTGTCGGCTCCCGAAGCTCCACGTTCTTCGAACGAAAGGCGGATGGCCTGCTCATAGAGCGATTTCGCGGTTTCACGCGATCCCCAGCGCAATTCATACTCCGCGTGCAGGAAAGTCACTTCGGCAGCATTCATCCACATATAAGGAGTAGTACTCGTAACGATCATATTGCAATAGGACGACACGGCCTGCGATTTACTGGAAACATTGATGCCGATACGTATGCCGGCATAGCCCTGTATTTCCTGACCGTTTTCCTTCAGTTTGACCGTCGTAAACATTTTCTCCCGCCGGGGATCTTTGTAACCATTCATATAGTTGATGATATCGGCTCCGACGCGGTGGTCGCCCCAGTCGTTGTAAATGAGTGTCGTTCGGTTGTCCGTCGTAGCCATGGAGGCATTGTCCGCATTGTCCGTAATAAGGCCGTCGGCAATAGCTTCTGCGGCTTTCGTTTTCGCCAGCTCCGTGTCGACTTCAGTAAGGCGCATAGCCATACGTAACTTGAGCGAATTGGCGAATTTGAGCCATTGCGAAATATTACCGGAGTACACCCCGTCGTAGCGTCCGAAAGCATCCGAGGGCAGTGTGAGGTTGTCCTTCAGGGCAGCGATCACCTCTTCCAACTCAGCAAACATCTGCATATAAGCCTCTTCCTGCGTATCATAGGGAACTTCGAGCGATTCCGTCTTATTTTCCATGATTTTCGTATAAGGAATAGGCCCATAGCTATCCGACACGCGCTGCATGATGGCAATGCGGAACAATTTCGCCAAAGCATGGGCCGCGACATCGTCCGTACCGTTGATAATAGCTCTATAAGCCGGATAGGTTTCGCTGATAACATTCACGAAAGGCCATTTACGCCAATCGGCAGAGGGATTGAAAGTCTCGAACTTAGCTTCCCATGTATCTACCGTAGCCCCGATATATCCGGCATAAGGACCGCCAACGATACTTTCGAGGAATTGATACATGTGCTCCTGCGTAGGAACGACAAGTCCCTGCAAGGTTTTAATGTTCGTGCCGACCTTATAATTGTTAGCCTGCAACTGTTCGTCGGTTACTTCATTCGGATTACGATTGATATCCGCGAAATCGCCCGTACAGGCAGCCATGCCGAGCAGCACTACCGAAAGCAGCAACTGCTGCATTTTATGACTCATTTTTTTCATGGTCTTGCTGTTCTTTAGAATTGGAATTTCACATTAAAGCCCAGATTACGCATCGAAGGCATCATAAAGTAGTCTATACCCTGATAGTTCAAGCCCGTCGAAGCTACGGCTTCGGGGTCGAACGGGGCCTTGCAGTAGATCATCCACAGGTTACGGCCTACGAACGAAACGGTCATACGCATCTTGTCGCGGAACCATTTCGAAGGGAACGTGTAACCCAGCGAAAGCTCCTGTAAGCGGACATTCGTAGCGGAATAAGTGTAATACTGCGGTAATCCCGACTGCGAACCGATTACTTGATACCATTTCTGGGCGTCGATCATGTCTCGGCCGTTAATCATCACGCCACCGGCATCGCGGGCTGCGGCCGAGGCCTCCGACACGCCGTACAAATCCATATTGGCTTGCGTAGCCGAATAACAGATACCGCCGATGCGGGCCGTGAACAGTACGCCGAGATTGATACCCTTATAGTTGAAATCATTACGCCATGCGAGGTTGTATTTCGGGAACACAGAGCCGAGGTAAATGTCATCCATATAGTCGTCCTTGACGGCTACGTTTCCGTTCTTGTCCACCTCGATATAGCCGTCTTCGTTGTACACGAGGTCGGAATTGGTGTAAAGATCTCCCAGCGTACCGCCCGGTTTGAGGATATATTTCGCTTTGCCGAGACCTTTGATCTCCAAACGCTCCTTGGTGATATATTCCCCGGTTTCCGGATGTTTATAGTTGTGTACGAGTTCGACAATCTCGTTCTTGTTCCATGAGAAGGTGAAATTCGTGGACCATCCGAAATCGCGCCACTGATTCTGATATCCGAGCGATGCTTCTACACCCGTATTGCGCACGTGACCCGTCTGGAGATAGATCGTCGAATAACCCGATGATACGGAAATCTGCGGGTCGAACGTCTGGTTGTAGGTGTCTGCCCAGTACCACGAAGCCGCAAGACTGATATGTTTCCATAAGCGGGCGTCCAGACCCAGTTCATACGTACGAGTGCGTTCTGGATGCAAATCCCCGATCGGATAGTGGGTTTTGGCTGTCCAGACCTTATTCGTGGCATCGTATTCGTAGGTCGGGATGGTCAGATGCCGCGGGAAAGGCATACCGACGGAGGCGATTGAGCCACGAATTTTCAGATAGGTCAGAGCATTGCCCATGTCCCACAGAGAGGTGGGTACCCACGACAAACCAACGGAAGGATAGAAAAACGACGATTGCGGCGAATCAGCAAGTTGGGATGCCCAGTCGTTACGTCCCGTAACGGTCAGATAGAGCATCTGCTTCCAGCCTACTTCGACCGAAGCAAAGATAGATTGCGTCTGCTCCTGCCATCCGGATTTTTCTGCTCGCTTTTTTGCATCGTCCAAGTCGAAAACATTGAACACATTCGGAAGTCCGTTTTCCTGAATCGGGCCCCGATAGCTCAACAGATCGGTTTTGATATTATTGAGCGACGCGCCGATGTTGGCTTGCAGCGACCAGTCGTCACCGAACGTCTTGTTGATATTTACCATGATGTCGGCATAGGTCTGCGTATCGTATTCCCGTTGTTCGGTGTAGTGGCCGTTCTTACCGCCATCCGTAATCGTCGTATTAGACGAGGCATAGAGTTTCTGCGTATAAAGCGAGTTCGAGTTGTCTATGCGCACACGTCCTGCGACATTGAGCCACGGAAGGATGTCGTAGCTGGCCGAGAGGGAGAGCATATAGCGCTTCTTGTCCGTGTTGCGAAGGTTGCGATAAGCGATCCAGTAAGGGTTCTGCATTCTGAGGTCGCCGCCTTCCAAATCTTCCGACCAGAATTGCTCCATGAGCTTGGAAGCCGGATTATAACGTTCGAAGATCCGGTAGGAATCGAAATTCGTTCCCCGGGGGAACAGGTAAGCCGGAACAAGCGGGTTGGAGTAGACACCCTGATTGGTCATGTTCTGATCCTGCTGATAGATGTAGCTGGCCGAAGCATCCAAACGCAGTTTATCTTTCAGAAAGTACGAAGTGTTCCGGAATGTAAAGTTATAACGGTCATACTCATTGTTGGGGATGATACCGTCCGAATTTACAGAGGCGGCCGAAAAATAGGTCTGGTTTTTATCCGTACCGCCCGAAATCGTTACAGCATTGGTATAGACATGTCCTGTTTCGAAAAAGTCATCAGGGGTATAACCCAAGCGTGCTGCGGGCGTCAACTTTTCGCCCCAGCTATATACCGCCGAACCGGATGCCGTGCCGTTCAGCCCAGTACCATAACGATTCTGAAATTCCGGCTGAACGAACGGGTTCAGAAACTCCGTATTGCTCGAAAGCGTTACTTTCAATGCTCCGGCCTGCCCCTTTTTCGTGGTGATCATCACAGCGCCATTAGCAGCATTCGAACCATAGAGGGCAGCTGCAGCAGCACCTGTCAGCACCGAAATAGATTCGATGTCTTCGGGGTTGATGTCCGCGATGGCTTCCGTAGCACCTTTCGAGTCGAACTCCGTACCGCCGCCTCCGCCGAAGTTATACATCGGAATACCGTCGATCACATAGAGGGCATTCGACGACTGCGAAATGGACTTGTTACCGCGCAGCACGACTTTCGATGCACCGCCGACACCTGACGACGAAGCATTAATCGTAACACCGGCGACTTTACCTGTCAGCGAGTTCATGAAATTCGCATCTTTGACAGTCGTGATATCCGATGCCTCGATCTGTTGCACATTATAGCTCAAGGCTTTCTCTTCACGTTTAATACCAAGGGCCGTAACAATCACCGACTCGATCTCCGATGCCGTCTCTGCGAGTACGACATCGAAAGAGGTCTGGTTGCCGACAGTAATAACAACAGGATCATATCCCAGATAACTGATTTCCAGCTGGGCTGTTGCAGCGGGGGCAGGTATTTGAAGAGCAAATGCTCCATCTGCATCGGTGCTTACACCGGTTGTAGTGCCCTTGACAATAACAGAAGCCCCGACAATCGGCATATTACCGGCATCGAGAACCTTACCGGTTACTGCAACAGACTTATTCTCAACTTTCGTTTTTTCAAAAATGTAGATGTTTGTTTGGTCAATCTTATAGCCAATATTAAAAGGAGCGAAAAGTTGATCCAGAACTTCAGGAATGGTTTTATTAACGACTTGAATACTTACTTTTCGGTCGACATTCTCTACGTTCTGATTAACGAACAAATATCTGGTTTGATTTTTGATCTCATCCATTACCTGCTGGAGCGGAACCTGTTGCATATTCAAAGACAAACGTGCAACTTGCGCCTTCGCAGCAAGGCAATACAGACTCAGAGTAAGGACGAAAGTAAGCCTAAACAGTCTCCGAATTTTGTAGAATACTGTTTTTTCCATACTTTTGTTAAATTAGGTAATAGGTTACAGGGTTTATTTAGCTTATTATCTTCCGCCTGCGAATCTTGCTCATTCGCAGGCATTTTTTTAAGCTGTCATATATCATTGATTTTCTAACTGTTATTTTCTCATAGGCTATCGTATTTTCTACTTTTTTTAGTTTAAACAAAGGTTATTTTATTACAATTACGTTCGATGTCAGGTCTCTTTCATAAGTGAAATCGGAAATCTGTTGCAGAACATGAAGCGCATACTCCACACCGTCCGAAATTCGTATTTCGCCATTTTTAACATTGATCTCAGGCAGTTTCTCGCGTTTGATTATGATTTTGACGTCAAATACTCGTTCAAATGTCGCCATCAATTCATCGAAAGGCATCTTCTTAATATGGATAAGACCTTCGGCCCATCCTAAATCACGCAGGTTGTCCGTATGTCTTTTATAAAGTTGCCCGTCAGCGAGAACAACAACATCATAGGGCTTCATGAAGAGAGTTTCCTGCGGATTTGAATTATTGGTCACCTGAATAGCTCCTTCCACAAGGGTCGTTGAAAAATAATTCCGGGATTTATCTGCCGATACATTGAATTTAGTGCCATGAACCTGTATCTTCGTTGCAAAAGTCTCTACAATGAAAGGACGCTTTGCATCGTGCTCGACATTGAACATCGCTTCACCCGATAATCTGACAATGCGAAACTTATTGGAAAATACAACGGGGTATTCTATTTTCGCACCAGAATTGAGTTGCACCTGCGATCCATCGGCAAGCGACATTCGCATCTGCTGTCCGGCAGGAACGGATATGGTCGTATACTGTTCGGACAAAGAGCCGGCATACTGCACTCTGCTTGCATAATAACCACCGGCAATCAACATAGCTGCGGCTGCAACGCCAACGGAATAACGTATGACCTTCTGCATTATCATCCGGGGTTTCGGTTGCTGTGCAATTATCGGAGACTTATCGCCATATAGAGCAATTCCATCGAACATCAGGTGGTACATCTTAAAGTCTTCCTTGTGCGAAGGAGATTCAGCGATCCATTCATGGATACGCTCCTGCTCATCGGGGGTGGCCTCCCCTTTGAAATACTTAAACAAAATTTCTTTATTCACTATTTTAGCATCCATTATAATTTGCGTTTTATTATATAGCGAGTGAGCAGGGGGTAGTTTACCCCCTATTTTCCCATTTTTCTGCAAATAAATATTTTTATTAAATATTGCAAAAAATTGATTATATTATATCTGACTGATGAATATGATGTTATATACAAAATAACAGGTGGATTTTGATTTTACAGAATATAGATTAACTTTGTACTAATGAAGCGAACCTCTCACTGCATGTAATTTCGGGATGATCGGGACAAACGATTTTGAGTATATATACGCTGAATACAAGCAACGGTTTATAGTAATTGCAAACGCCTATATTCAAAATAAAGCGCTTGCCGAAGATCTCGTAACCGACAGTTTCGTGTATTTTTGGGAAAACAGAGAAGCTATACGAATCGAACCTGCCGATGCTCCAGCCTATATTCTTACTACTGTCCGCCACAAGTGTATAGATGCCCTCCGGGAACGGCAATCAAAGTTACGCACTCAACAAAATATTTATCAACGTGCATGCAGGGACATACAGGTCAACTTAGAAACTCTTGAAGAGTGCGATCTTGCGAAATTCCTTTTTTCGAATGAAATCGAAATGATATTCCGCAAATCTTTGGCCGAGATGCCGGAACTGTCTGCACAAGTTTTTATTGCACATCGCTTTGAAGGGCAAACCTATGAGGAAATTGCGCGGCACTATAATTTGACTGTACGCCAAGTTACACGCAGAATGCAATGTTGCCTGAAAATATTACGCGATGATTTGGGCGATTATCTACCTACGATCCTTCTATTGCTACCTTATATGTGGCATAAATGAAAATGAGAGCAGCCCCTTCCGTAATTGTAATGTATTAAAATAACGATTGTCCGTTAATTTATCAGGCTGCTCTCGATTTTCTCATAGTTTCATTGTGCTGTTCCAATTCCACTTATTTACATGGCAGAATCTGCTGAGTTAAGTTATGATGCCACAAAAAAAGAGGCGCGGTATCAGCCCCTTACAGCAGGTCATAGGAAACCCGACACGGAAAGCTGTCCTGCGCCCAAGTTAGCCCTGCTCAAATTTTGAGCAGGACATAACAAGGACTGACAACTATTATACCCATGTCAAACCCTCTCGAAAGAGGTTCCTATGTTTGCTGCAAGGTATAAAGAGTTGTTTACTCCTTATAGTGTTATGTCAATCGGCTATGCCGAACTATTTAATCGCAAAGTTAGCATAATTTCTGTATTTGGTTCGGAAAATTTCTGCATCGGCAAATATATGAAAAAAAATAATTCTGTCTATATATACAGAGTACAAAATTACGATGCGGGGCCATTTTTGTACAATGAAAACGCATAAGCCCAAACGCATAGATGAGAAACTATCCGAATTAATCATAGTTCGAATGAAGGAGTTACGTTCTATCTATGGCTTTTCGCAAGAAGATTTGATCGAGCACACAGGATTAGATATTTTCCATTTTGAGAACGGGAGTAAGAAACCTACGACCATCTCACTCTCAATACTTTGCGAATTCTATAATATTACCCTTGGCGAATTTTTCACTCCACTAAATTATCCGCCTAAAAAATAAAGGTGGCCTCTTAGTGCATTAAGGTTATACATCCCTTCTATAAAACCTTTTTTAATATCTATTTGAGAAATAGATATTTTTCTTCTATATTTGCAATATATCATTGATTCATCCCTCTTACGGGATTAGGGCGTAAGGTTACATAAATAATCGAAATAGATGCTTTAAGCATCCCTTTATTTGTGTATTATGCAATCTCTTATTCATCTTAAACATTCTCCTTTGAAATGGGTTCCATCGCTCTACTTTGCGATGGGCTTGCCGTTCGTGGTTCTGAACATGATCTCTGCTGTTCTGTTCAAGGATCTCGGCATCTCGGACGCACAAATCGCGTTCTGGACATCGCTTATCATGTGGCCATGGACGATCAAGTTCCTTTGGAGCCCTTTTCTGGAAATCTTCCGTACCAAAAAGTTTTTCGTCGTCACGACACAGCTCCTAAGCGGTATATTGTTCGGCCTTGCGGCCCTGTCGCTTCACCTTCCGTCGTTCTTCGCCGTTACGATCGCCGTCTTTGCCATCGTTGCCTTCAGCGGCGCTACGCACGACATCGCGGCCGACGGCGTTTACATGTCGGAACTCACGACGCAGGATCAGGCGAAGTATATCGGCTGGCAGGGGGCATTCTACAACCTTGCGAAGCTGGTCGCTACGGGCGGCCTTGTGTGGTTCGCAGGATGGCTCTACGAGGGTTTCAGTGCCGGTGGCGCGGCGACGTTCGACGCCTATGTACGTTCGTGGACGGTGGTGCTTGCTATCCTTTGCGGCCTCCTCGTCCTGCTGGGCGTCTACCATGTCCGGATGCTTCCCGCCGGGGGCGGCGCTGCCGAACGGCATTCGCTCCGGGATGGCCTTTCGGGCCTGAAAGAGGTCGTCGGGGCCTTCTTCCAGAAAAAGTATATCTGGTATTACCTCGGATTCATCATCCTGTACCGTCTGGGCGAAGGCTTTGTGATGAAGATCGTGCCGCTGTTCCTCAAGGCCGACACGGCCTCGGGTGGTCTGGGCCTCACGAACCAGCAAATCGGGCTTTATTACGGGACATTCGGCGCAGGCGCTTTTCTTTTGGGTTCGCTGCTGGCGGGCTATTATATCGCACACCGGGGGCTGAAACGCACCCTTTTCACCTTATGTTGCATCTTTAATATCCCATTCGCGGTCTATGCGCTGCTGGCATGGTTCCAGCCTCAGTCGATGTGGCTCGTGGGCGGGGGCATCGTCGTGGAGTATTTCGGCTACGGCTTCGGGTTCGTGGGCCTTACGCTGTTTATGCAGCAGCAGGTGGCTCCGGGCCGTCATCAGATGGCGCATTACGCCTTCGCCTCGGGTATTATGAACCTCTCGGTGATGCTCACGGGCGCCGTTTCGGGTTACCTGAGCGATGCCCTGGGTTACGGAGTGTTTTTTATTGTAGTTATGCTGGCCACGGTCCCGGCATTTCTGGTGACGTGGTTCGTACCCTTTACCTATGACGACAAACCAAACGACAATACATTATGAATAATCTGAAAATCATGGGCTCGAATCTGCCCGATATGCCGTGGGAAGAGCGTCCCGCGGGCTCGAAAGAGGTTATGTGGCGCTATTCCGCCAATCCGATCATCGGTCGGGACGCCTTGTTGACCTCGAATTCGGTCTTCAACTCGGCGGTCGTGCCGTTCCGGAAGGGCAAGTATAACTATGCGGGCGTTTTCCGCTGCGACGATACCAACCGCCGGATGCGCATCCATACGGGCTTCTCGGTCGACGGCATCGACTGGGAGATCGAGGAGGCCGATTTCCGCCTGACGGGCGCCGATCCCGAAATCGGAGAATGGGTCTACGGCTATGACCCGCGTGTTGCGAAGATCGACGACAAATACTACGTCACGTGGTGCAACGGCTACCACGGCCCTACGATCGGCATTGCGTGGACGGATGATTTCGAAACGTTCCACCAGCAGGAAAACGCCTTCATTCCGTTCAACCGCAACGGCGTGCTGTTCCCGCGCAAGATCAACGGTAATTTCGCGATGTTTTCGCGTCCGAGCGACAACGGACATACGGCTTTCGGGGACATCTTCTACTCGGAGTCTCCGGACATGGAGTTCTGGGGGCGTCACCGTCACGTGATGTCGCCCGCCGAGTTCGAGAAGAGCGCTTGGCAGTGCATGAAGATCGGCGCGGGTCCCGTGCCGATCGAAACGTCGGAAGGGTGGCTGCTCTTCTACCACGGGGTGCTGCGTTCGTGCAACGGCTATGTCTACGCCTTCGGTTCGGCGCTGCTGGATCTGGACGAGCCGTGGAAAGTGCTGGCCCGGAGCGGCCCTTACCTGATCTCGCCGCGCGAAACCTACGAGTGCATGGGCGACGTTCCCAACGTAACGTTCCCCTGCGCGTCGCTGCACGACCCCGCGACGGGGCGCGTGGCGGTCTACTACGGCTGTGCCGACACCGTTACGGGTCTTGCCTTCGGCTATATCCCGGAAATTATCGAATTCACGAAGAAAACAAATATTGTTTAATGCTCATTAAATTCAGCACCTATGTCGATCTTTGAGAAAGCATGGCGTGATACTATCAGTTTACCTGTGTGGAAGTATCTGGTAGGAACCATCGGTTCTTTTTTGGGTATATTGCTCTTTTGTCGGAATTTCTTTAATTGTTCCGTCGGACTGTCTGTTGTGGCTGGGATAGGTGGAATTGTAGTCCTTTTTATAATTGTGTATTTATATTTTCTTTATAAAGAAATGATATTGGGACGGGGTTATGATCAAAGCGTTCATTTTGATTCCGCATTAGAGCGGTTTTTCACTAATTTGCATAATGCGTATGCCGAAATCCGTGAAATACAACGCCTCGGTAACGTAGATGATGTTACAAAAATCAAGGCATTGACAAAATTATGTGATGAAATAAAACGTATATTTGATAGAAAAACTAATACTCAATGCAGTGTATCCATTAAAATTCTTCACTATCCCAATGAAAATCATGAACCTATAACAAAAAAAACGGTTGGGGAATATACGGTGGAAAATCTTTGTAGAGACACAGTCCATTCAAGTCGGGATTCAAAAAGATATATGGAGGTTGAACATACTCTTATAGAGAATACGCCGTATATCATGGTAATCAACAAATTATGCCATAATAGCTCAAAACCTGTCTATATAAACAATGATATTGGTAAAGCTATTAATTCCAATAATTATCAAAATACGAGTATCGGAGTTCACGTGGAAAATGGTCTTCCGTATAAGAGTGAACTGGTTTATCCTATTATTCCCGCAAAGCGTCTTACGGACAAATCACACATATCATATATGACGGGGTTCATCTGTATTGATTGTGCTGCCCCCGATAAATTTAATAAATGCAATTCGGATATCGTATTGCTACAGGATGTAGCGGATGCAACTTACGATATAATTAAGTCATTTAATAATAAATAGCATGGGTGATAAAAATATAACTTCCCAAGTCAATTTTGAAATTCTCTCACACGAAGGTAACTCGGTTACGTTTAGGAGAATACTTGCGGAAGACAAGATCGGCAAAGCCAAAGATTATAAAGGACAAATCATTCCCAAAGTTGTAGTCGAATGTTTTTCCGGCGCCAGATTAGTGCAACTGAAAAAGGCACAGGCGTTAAGCATCAAAAAACAAAAAAAGAAAAGATTGGTATTGGGTCGCATAATAGAAAAGATCAAAATAGCCGAAGAGATCTAAATCAGTTGACAATTTTTATGTTTAATCGTCAACAGTAAATTTCCTATTAAATACTATTATTGAATAAGATGAGACGTATTACACCAATCGCATGAAATCTTACACTATATTTCTAATAACATTATTTACAACTGCTGTTTTCCTCAATGCACCGCTGCACGCGCAGACGCCCGCCGACCGAGTCGATCCGTTTATCGGGACGACGAATTTCGGGACTACGAATCCAGGGGCTGTCACGCCGCACGGGATGATGTCGGTGGTTCCGTTCAACGTCATGGGGTCCGCGGAGAACCTCTACGACAAGGACGCCCGCTGGTGGTCCACGCCCTACGAATACCA
>OGZM01001658.1_pt1 | contig 15977 bp, 13 predicted proteins | sample 1576821 | NCBI WGS metagenome assembly OGZM01 (sample SAMEA3541491, study PRJEB24748) | human gut metagenome | biome: human gut; feature: human-associated habitat; material: faeces | place: China | collected 2012
GTTTTGTGCCTAAGCAGAGGAGCGTTTTGCCCTGCATCCCTCCTGAACATCCCTCGTATTATAAAAGAGTAGTATTTATAGACCGCTCTCCAGCGGAATGCTACAATAGTTTCAGGGTGCTGTGGATTGGTGAAAAATCCCTACCGTAAAGACGGTTTATTGGAGGCTCCAACCACAGCTTCTTTGTTGAAATGTTAATCAGTTAGATACCGCCAGACGGTTTATTTAGAACGAGGTTACAAGAGCAAAGAAGTCTGTGGTCCTGAACAGCATCGAAATAAATATACTGGAGGCATCAAAATGGTTTGTGTTGGAATTGATGTTGCCAAGGATAAGCATGACTGCTGTATTCTTGATTCAGACGGAATGGTTCGTGCTGACTGCTTTACCATCCCCAACAACATGGATGGATTTAAGCAGCTGCTTCAAACGATTCGAAACTGTACCAAAAAGTCAGACAAAATAAAAGTAGGACTTGAGGCTACCGGACATTACAGCTACAACATTCTTGGATTTCTTCTTGACAATGACCTGGCCGTCTATGTCATGAATCCTTTGCACACCAACCTGTACCGAAAAAGTCTCAGCCTTCGCAAAACCAAAACCGATCGTGTGGATGCAAGAACGATTGCAACTATGCTATTGTCCGATGTAGACCTCAAGTCCTACACGGATACAGCATACCACAACGAAGAGTTAAAGTCACTAACAAGATACCGATTCGATAAGGTTCGTGAAAGAGCCAAGCTGAAGCAGTCAGTGTCCAGACTGGTCACGATCCTGTTCCCGGAATTGGAAAAGCTCGTTCCCTCTCTCCACGGTGTTTCGGTCTATGCTCTTTTCAGCGAATATCCCGGTGCAAAGCAAATTTCAGAAGCCCATCTTACCAAGCTGACAAACCTTCTTTCAATAGCGTCCAAGGGGCACTACGGAAAAGAAAAGGCCATCCAGATTCGAGAGGCAGCCAAATCGTCTATTGGATCTGTCATGCCTGCCAAATCTTTGGAATTGAAGCACACTATTAAACTCATTAAGGAACTCACCTCCGAGATCGACGAAATTGAAGATTCGATTCAGCAAATCATGGATGAATTGCATCCACCGATTCTTTCTATTCCCGGTGTTGGTATCCAGTCAGCAGCCATGATCCTTGCTGAAATCGGTGATTTTTCCAACTTTGAATCTCCTGACAAAATCCTTGCTTACGCTGGTTGCTCTCCATCTACATACCAGTCAGGAAAACTTACAAACTGTTACGCTCATATGGAAAAACGTGGTTCACGTTATTTGCGATATGCCCTTTACAACGCAACCAAGTACGTTTGTCATTGGAATCCTGTCTTTGCCAAATACCTTGCCAAAAAACGTGCTGAAGGTAAGCACTATAATGTTGCCCTGTCTCATGCCACAAAGAAACTCGTGCGGCTGATCTACGCTTTGCAGAAGTCTGGAAAAGCATATCTTACAGCTGCCTAATTTTCTCCAGAGCCTGAGCCAAATCCAAGAACAACTTAGCTGGCGCAGCGAACCCTTGACAAACCGAAGCATTCAAATGCTATTCTGTTTCTGCGAGGGTTGGCCGGGCTTGCTTTGCTATTCTCTCCGTCGCCCTCGCTGCTCTGATTTCAGCATTTGAATGCTGTTTGTCAGGGGCAGCGAATCGTTGACGGATTTTTTCATTTTTGGGCTTGACTTTTAATAGTTAGTCTCTAATTGGTAGCCGACGAAAAAGGGCTTTTTGTTACCCGAAAAAGAAATTTGTTGAAAAGTTCTTGGAAAATATAGCCGAAGTAGCCTCTTGGTTAAAATAACGTCGGTCTACGGGGCGACCGATGGAGGGCGGAACTTGGCAACAATGGCAGTGCCTGAAGTTGAAAGTGGTCTTGAAAAAAGATGCCCTCAATAGGTAGCCGACGGGAAAGGCCATTCTGCACCCACAACTTATAACCTGTAACCAAGATGTAATCATTCAAATCGATATTCGCCAAAAAAGAAGGCTGGATTTCTCCAGCCTTCAAAAAGTATGTATCAATAATTTTTGCTCAGAATCTTCTCAAGCGTATCCGCAAACCTGACATCCTGCTCCTTCGTCCGCTTTGGGCTCCCCTTGGGGTGCTTTCCGGCACGGAGGAGCTTTTTGTTTTCATACCGCCGCAGCATAAGAGCGTCTATGTTGTCGGCGGTGTATTCCAGACCATTCTGGTTCAGCACGCGTGCGCACTTGGCAAGGCACATGCTGGCCAGCCCGTAGTCCTGCGTCACGACCACATCCCCCGGCTTCACCCGGTTGACGAGGGCAAAATCCACGCTGTCCGCTCCTTTGTCGAACACCAGCGTCTGCGCACCTTCTCGCTCAATCTGGTGAGCGGTGTCGCACAGGATGATGACCGGAACGACAAACTGCTTTGCAATCTGCAACGTCAGATCGACGACCGGACAGCCGTCTGCATCAATCAAAATGGTCATGTGTGTTCCTCCATCACCCACTGAAATGCTCTTGCGGTACGCAAATCGGCGTCTTTGAAATGCCCGCCGCTGTTCCACTCAAGGGTGCAGTCTGCGCCACGCTCTATAAGCCGGCTGTGCAGAGTGCGGATGTTATCGCCCACCACAGCCATGACGGCGTTTTTCGTGCGCTCTTCCTTGTTGCCAAGGCTCAGATAAATGTGCTGTGCCTGCATCGGGTGCTGCTGTTCAAACTCCATCCAGCTCGGAAACCAAACAGAGGGCGAGGCGGCAGCGATACCATAGAACAGATCAGTCTGGGTGGAGGCCCACAAAGCAAACAGCCCTGCCAGCGAGTAGCCGCCCAGAATGATTTTGACGTTTTCCGGGAGATTAAGCTGTTGTTTCAGTGACGGAATGACCTGCTCTGTCAGGAAGCGCAATGTCTTCCCGGCCTTGCCGCCAAACCCTTGCTTTCCCCAAACAGCAGGGGCTTCCCACGGGGAAAGTGCATCGTTCCAGCTTTCCACCGGAATAGCCGCAAACAAAAAGTGGTGCGCACTCTGTGCAATAGCGGTAACCGCACTTTCCATGCTTTGCAGCTCATGTTCACCGGTCATTTGGAGCAGTAGATATTCTGCATGGGCTTCGCCGTAAATGCGGCAAGGTCTGTTCCCGATTTGCATTGTCTGTGCAGTCACTGCGGTGTCCTCCCGAAAAAATTTTGATAAGCCCAGTATAGCAACTGAAAAATCATTTTGCAATTCAAAAGGCGTTCATAGCCGTAGCAAGCAGTGTCTTCGTATATACAAAGACCATTTTTGCATTGCAAAATGCTTGTTGGGAAATCCCAAACCCTTGAACCGCATCCGACGGATGCAGGCTGCGCGTTTTTGCAAAACGCTTTTTTAGGACTCCGCAGGAGTGTGCAACCATCACGGAATCGTGATGATTACAGGGATTGGGATTGCATCCTAACAAGCGAATGAACACAGCAGAATTTTAATTCTGCGTGCGAATTTAGCCTTTGTGCGCACAAAGGCTCTGCTTGCCACGGTTATGGTTCTGCGAATGCGATTGAGAAACTTTTCATTCGCATTGCAAACCGGGTGGCACTTTTGTATAATTGGTTCAATGAACACACGCATAAAATCGGAGGGGCTGTCCGATTAAAAAAATCTAAAAATGCGCTATTGCAGGCCACTGGGAGGAATAGCATGAACAAGCAGCAACTCGCATCGAAAATCTGGGAATCTGCCAACAAGATGCGCTCTAAAATCGAAGCCAACGAGTACAAGGATTACATTCTGGGCTTCATGTTTTATAAATTTCTGTCGGACAAAGAAGTCAAATGGCTGAAAGAGAATGACTGGACAGACGAATATCTGCCGGATTTGACCGAAGACGATGCCGAAACGCTGGATACCGTTCGGAAGAATGTCGGCTATTTTATCGCCTATGAAAATCTGTTTTCCACATGGATCAGCAAAGGCAGCGACTTCAAGGCTGACGACGTAACGGTGGCATTGCAGGCATTCAGTCGATTGATCGACCCGCACCACAAAAAGGTGTTTGACGGTGTCTTTGCTACGCTGCAAACTGGCCTGTCCAAACTGGGTGAAAGCTCCGGTGCGCGGACAAAGGCCATTCGCGACCTGATCTATCTCATCAAAGATATTCCCATGGACGGCAAGCAGGATTATGATGTTCTCGGCTTTATCTACGAATATCTGATCAGCAACTTTGCAGCAAACGCAGGCAAGAAGGCCGGCGAGTTCTACACGCCGCACGAAGTTTCGCTGCTCATGTCTGAAATCGTGGCGTACCACCTGAAAGACCGGGAAGAGATCAAAATTTACGACCCCACCAGCGGTTCCGGCTCACTGCTGATCAACATTGGTCAGTGTGCCGCACGGTATATGGGCAATGGCAACAACATCAAATACTACGCACAGGAGTTGAAGGAAAACACCTACAACCTGACCCGCATGAACCTTGTCATGCGCGGCATTCTGCCCGACAACATTGTAACGCGCAACGGCGATACGCTGGAGGAAGATTGGCCGTACTTTGAAGAAAACGACCCGGTCAACACCTACGACCCGCTGTTTGTGGATGCGGTGGTATCAAATCCCCCATATTCGCAGGCGTGGAATCCGAACGACAAAGAGAACAACCCGCGCTTTTCGGATTACGGCCTTGCCCCCAAAGGCAAGGCAGACTACGCCTTTTTGCTGCACGACCTGTATCACATCCGCAATGACGGCATTGTGACCATCGTTCTGCCCCACGGTGTTCTATTCCGTGGCGGTGAAGAAGGTACAATTCGCAAAAATCTGATTGACCACAACAACATTGATGCAATCATCGGTCTGCCCGCCAATATTTTCTTCGGCACAGGCATTCCCACCATCATCATGGTGCTGCGGAAGAATAAAAAGGATTCGGACGTTCTGATTATTGATGCGTCTAAGGGCTTTGAGAAGGACGGCAAAAACAACAAGCTGCGTGCCTGTGACATCAAACGCATTGTGGATGCTTACAAGGAACGCCCGGAGAAAATCGAAAAGTTCGCACGCAGAGTATCCCGCGCAGAGATTATCCAGAATGATTACAACCTGAACATCCCCCGGTATGTGGATTCCTCGGAAAAGGCTGAGAGCTGGGATATCTACGCTTCCATGTTTGGCGGCATTCCCGAAGCTGAACTGCAAGACCTATCTGCATACTGGACTGCATTCCCGCACCTGAAAGCGGCTCTGTTCAGCCCGGACAACGAAGCGTATTGCCATCTGAATGTGCAAAACCTGAAAAACGCAGTTCTGAACCACCCGGATGTAGTGGCGTTCAAGACCGCTTTCCAGAATGCTTTCGGTGACTTTGATGCCTACTTGAAGTCCGCACTCATCGACGGCATGACGCAGCTGAATGCTGCCGGCGAGGAAGAACGCCTGAGCCGGGAGATCTTTGCACGGCTGGCAGGAATTCCGCTGGTTGACCGCTATGCAGCATACCAGCTTTTGGACGATGACTGGAAGAAAATCGCCATTGACCTTGAAATCATCCAGACCGAGGGTTTTGCCGCAACCAAGCAGGTAGACCCCAACATGGTGCTGAAAAAGGATGCCGAAGTACAGGACGGCTGGGTGGGTCATGTGCTGCCCTTTGAGCTGGTGCAGAGCGTTAAAATGCACGAGGAAGTGGCAGCACTGCGGGCAAAAGAAACTCGCCTTGCCGAAATTGCAGGCGAGTATGAAAGCTATCTGGACGAACTGAGCGAGGAGGACAAGGAACAGGATTTTGTCAACGATGGTGCCTTTGTTGCCGCTGAGGTCAAAAAGGCCATCAAGGTGCGGGAAGTAGAGCCTGCCACCATGAGCATTCTGAAGGATGTGGACGCGCTGTTTGCCGAGGAAAAGATCCTGAAAAAGAAGGTCAAGGACGACAGTGCGGCACTCCATCAGCGCACCAAGGGCGTGATCGAGCACCTGACCGATGAAGAAGTGCGTGACCTGCTGCATCGCAAGTGGATTCTGCCCCTGATGGAAAATCTGAACAGCCTGCCGGATGCTGTTCTGGACGATTTTGTAAAGCAGCTGAATGCCGTCTGCAAGAAATATGAAACCACTTTTGAGGACGTAGAGAGCCAGATCGCCAGCACCGAGCACGAATTGCTGGGGCTGCTGGACGATTTGCAGGGAAATGAATTTGACATGAAGGGCATTGCAGAACTCAAAAAGTTGCTGGGAGGTGAATGATTATGCAGGATAACGAGAAGAAACCTGCCCTCCGGTTCAAGGGCTTCACTGACCCTTGGGAACAGCGTAAGTTAGCTGAGCTGACAAAAACAATAACGACGGGCAAGAGTGTAAACTCTGATGAAGGCGAAGTTAGCGATGGAGATATAGGCGTACTAAAAACAAGTTGTGTTTCGTATGATCGATTTAACTCATCCGAAAGTAAGCCTGTTGTAAAAAGTGAACAACAGCTTGTTAAATGTGCTGTTGAGAAAGACAGTGTCATTGTCAGCAGAATGAATACACCGGAACGTGTCGGAGCTTGTGGCTATGTATCGACGGATTTTCCAAATTTGTTCCTTCCAGACAGACTCTGGAAACTAAAATTTCAAGATACGGTGGACACATATTTTGTGTATATGATGCTGGTGTCCAGTGCTTATAAAGAGAAAATAACTTCGATGGCTTCCGGGACAAGTGGCTCTATGTACAATATTCCGAAGGAAACGTTTCTGAATTTGCAGCTAGTGATTCCCGCTAAAATCGATGAACAAAAACAGCTTGGGAAGATTTTGAAATTCATTTGCTTTTTGGAAAAATTGATACCCTTATCACCCTTCATCAGCGTAAGTATGAGAAGCTGGTGAATATCAAAAAGTCCATGTTGGACAAGATGTTCCCCCAAAATGGGGCATCTGTACCGGAAATTCGCTTCAAGGGTTTTACTGACCCTTGGGAACAGCGTAAGTTAGGGGATGCGTTTGAAAGAGTTGTCCGAAAAAACACGAATAACGAATCGCGGTTGCCGCTAACAATTTCTGCACAAGACGGCTTGGTTGACCAAATCACATATTTCAATAATCGTGTTGCCAGTCGTGATGTGAGCAATTATTATCTGGTCTACAACGGCGAATTTGCTTATAACAAGAGCACTTCGGACGGATACCCGTTTGGTGCTGTTAAACGGCTTGATTGGTATGAAAAAGGCGTTTTGTCGACGCTTTATATCGTGTTTGCACTAAAGCATCCCGAAAAAGATGACTCGGATTTTATGACAGTGTTTTATGATACTGACCGTTGGCATCGAGGCGTTGCCGAGCGTGCGGCAGAGGGCGCAAGAAATCACGGCTTGCTGAATATCTCGGCAGATGATTTCTTTGATATTGACACAACTATGCCAGAAGATAAGGTGGAGCAAGAAAAAATCGGCAGGCTATTGAAGAAACTTGACACCCTTATCACCCTTCATCAACGTAAGTTGGAAAAGCTGCAAAACATCAAAAAATCCTGTCTTGAAAAGATGTTTGTATAAAAATAAGCGGTGCAATTTGTCCGCAACCAAAAGATGGACGTACCGGCGTTTGTTGTTTGGCTAAGAAGCAACGCAATTTGTTCTGTTTGTTCAGAATATGCAAAACTGGATGATGAATGAAAATTAAGGCAATGTCAGACGCTTGGAACAGCTGCGTTTTAAGGCTATCGATGGTCAAAAAGCAAAATTTGATCCGCAAATGCGAAAATGAGAGTGGATTTTTCAACGACTATTCGGCAGATGACGGAAAATGACAGCTGAAAGTGTGCGTTTCCTCCTACTTGGGAACAGCGTAAGCTGGGTGAAATTGCAGTTTTTTCTAAAGGTGTAGGCTACTCCAAAAACGATTTATGCGAAGAAGGCACTCCGATAATCCTGTATGGTCGTCTTTACACAAAATATGAAACCTGTATTTTTGATGTAGATACCTTTGTTAAAGAAAAAGCTGGAAGCGTACATAGCAAGGGCGGAGAAGTCATTGTGCCTGCTTCTGGTGAAACGGCGGAAGATATTTCGATCGCATCTGTTGTGGTTAAGCCCGGCATTCTACTGGGCGGCGACCTAAATATAGTATCGCCGACAGCTGAATATAATTCTGCCTTTCTCGCACTAACTATTTCGAGTGGAGCAACACACAAGTATTTATCGTCTCTTGCACAGGGAAAATCTGTTGTTCATCTTCACAACGCCGATATTCAAAGTGTGTCAGCTAAATTCCCGACAAAAAGGGAACAAGAAAAGATTCATTTGCTTTTTGGAAAAATTGATACCCTTATCACCCTTCATCAGCGTAAGCTGGAAAAGCTTGTACAAATTAGAAAAGCCTTCGCAGAGAGGTGCTTTTTGCAAAGTCGAAAGGAGTTCGTTATGGCGTTTACAAAAGAAGCCGATTTTGAAGAGGCGGTGGTAAAGCTCCTGATAGAACGCGGCTGGAAAGATGGTGTGCTGAAGAACTACACCGAACAGCAGCTGATCCAGAATTGGGCGAACATCCTTTTTGAAAACAACCGTGGCATTGACCGACTGAACGATTATCCGCTGACGGATGGCGAGATGCAGCAGATCATGGAACAGGTCATGAACGCGAAAACGCCGATGAAGCTGAATAAATTTATCAACGGCAAAAGTGTGCTTATCAAGCGTGACAATCCTGACGATAAGCTGAATTTCGGCAAAGAAGTGTCCCTGAAAATCTATGACCGTCTGGAAATTGCAGCCGGACTCAGCCGCTACCAGATCGCAGAGCAGCCAAAGTTCCCCACCAAGTCCAAAATTTTGAATGACCGCCGCGGCGATTTGATGCTGCTCATCAATGGTATGCCGGTCATTCACATGGAACTGAAAAAGAGCGGTGTTTCCATCAAACGGGCTTGCAACCAGATTGAAAAATACGCGGCAGAGGGCATTTTTACGGGACTGTTCTCACTGGTGCAGATTTTTGTTGCCATGAACCCGGAAGAAACGGTCTACTTTGCCAATCCCGGTCCGGAAGGACAATTCAACAAAAGCTACTATTTCCATTGGGCGGATTTCTACAACGAGCCGATGAACGACTGGAAAGACGTGACAACGGCACTTTTGTCTATCCCGATGGCGCATATGTTGGTGGGCTTTTATACCGTTGCCGATGGTTCCGATGGCATTTTGAAGGTGATGCGCAGCTATCAGTACTACGCTGCCAGCAAAATTTCGGATGCCGTTTCCAAGGCGAAATGGGAGAATGACCAGCAGCGCGGCGGCTACATCTGGCACACCACAGGTTCCGGCAAGACCATGACTTCTTTCAAGTCCGCTCAACTGATTGCATCTTCCAAGGATGCGGACAAAGTGATTTTTCTGATGGACCGAATCGAGTTGGGCACCCAGAGCCTGAAAGAATACCGCAACTTTGCAGGGGAAAACGAGGAGGTGCAGGCTACCGAGAACACGGATGTTCTTGTGGACAAGCTGAAAAGTACTTCGCCGTCCGATACGCTCATCGTGACTTCCATCCAGAAGATGAGCAACATCAAGGATGATGCACAAAACAAGCTGAACCCCAACGACATTGCGCTGATCAACGCAAAGCGATTGGTTTTTATCGTGGACGAGTGCCACCGTTCCACCTTTGGCGATATGATGCAGACCATCAAGCATACATTCCCGAAAGCGCTGTTCTTTGGTTTTACCGGTACGCCGATCCAAGGCGAAAACCAGAAGAAAATGAGCACCACCGCCACCGTTTTCGGCAACGAACTGCATCGGTACAGCATTGCAGACGGCATCCGGGATCACAACGTGCTGGGCTTTGACCCTTACAAGGTGCTGACCTTCAAGGACAGCGACTTGCGGAAAGCGGTCGCACTGGAAAAAGCAAAGGCATATTCTGTGGACGAAGCTCTGGCCGACTCACAGAAGAGCAAGGTGTTTTATAAGTATCTGAATCTGCCGATGGCAGGCGGAAAAGATGCGCTCGGTGAGGAGATAAAGGGCATCGAGGATTATATTCCCAACACCCAGTATGAGGGCGAAGAACACCAGAAAGCCGTGGTGGAGGACATTTGCGAGAACTGGCAGACCCAGAGCCGCAACAGCAAATTTCATGCCCTTTTTGCAACCTCCAGCATCCCGGAAGCCATCCAATATTACAAGAGGTTCAGAGAAGCCGCACCATGGCTGAAAGTCACCGCACTATTTGACCCCAACATTGACAACAACGGCAAAGGCATCACCAAAGAAGAAGGGCTAAAAGAGATCGTAGAAGACTATAACGCCCGCTATGGACAGGACTTCAGCATTCCGACCTTTGCCAAGATGAAAAAGGACATTGCAGCACGGCTGGCGCACAAATTGCCCTACCAGCGCATCGAGCGCACCCCGGAAAAACAGCTTGATCTGCTAATCGTGGTGGATCAGATGCTGACAGGCTTTGACTCCAAGTGGATCAACACCCTGTATCTGGATAAAATGCTGCAATACGAAAATCTGATTCAGGCGTTCTCCCGCACCAACCGACTGTTTGGCGATGACAAACAGTTTGGCACCATCAAATATTACCGCCGTCCGCACACGATGGAGAAAAATATCGCAGATGCGGTAAAAGAGTATTCCGGCGATAAACCGTTTGGCCTGTTTGTAGATAAACTGGACAAGAACGTGGAAAAACTGAATGCCCTCTATGCGGAGATCAAAGATCTGTTTGTGTCGGCAGGCTTTGAAGAGTTTTCGCAGATCCCTGCGGATATGGCAGAGCGCAAAAAGTTTGCCGACCTGTTCCAGTCCTTCAACGAAAATCTGGAAGCAGCCAAGGTGCAGGGCTTCGAGTGGGATAAGCCCATTGTGATCATCAACGAGGATACAGATGAGAAAACGGAACTTCATGCGGACTTTGATGAAAGAACGTTCAAAGTGCTGGCACTCCGCTATAAAGAGCTGTTCACGCCGAATCCGGATGGCAGTGAAAATGACCCGGACGATGACGTTCCCTATGCGGTGAACAGCTATCTGACCACCATTGATACTGCTGACATCGACACGGATTACATGAACTCCCGCTTTGAAAAGTACCTGAAAATTTTCTATCAGGAGGGTGCAGAAGCAGAAGCCATCCATCAGGCCGAAACGGAGCTGCACAAGACCTTTGCCACCCTCTCGCAGGAAGAACAGAAATATGCGAATATTTTCCTGCACGACATTCAAAGCGGCGCAGTGGTTCCGCAGCCGGGAAAGACCTTGCGGGAGTACATTGCCGAGTACATCGCCCAAAAGCAGAACGACCAGATCCACAAAGTAGCTGAAGTTTTCGGCTTGGACGAAAAGAAGCTGCGGGCATTCATGCGTGCAAATATCACCGAAGCCAACATCAACGAGTTTGGCCGTTTTGATGACCTGAAAGCCACCGTAGATAAGGCAAAAGCAAAGGCATATTTTGAAGCAATCGAGGGTACAAAGCTTATTCCGCCCAAGGTGCCTGTCAAGTATGATAAACTCTTACGCGAGTTCATCGTAAGTGGCGGATTTGATTTGAAAATGCCAAAAGAATCATAAAATGGGTGCAAAATCACCCTGCTCACCAAGAGCCGAGGCGCGTCCTCGGCTCTTTTTTCGCGCTAAAATCCCAAAACACACCTACTTGGGAACAGCGTAAGTTTGAAGAAATAGCGGTACGTTCCTCTGTTATGAGTGATAAAAAAGGACTTCCGCGTGTTGAATACGAGGACATTATTTCAGGTGCTGGCCGACTTAATAAAGATATAAAATTAAAAGAAAGCGAAAAAGTGGGCATTGTATTTCATAAGGGAGATGTTCTTTACGGAAAACTTCGTCCGTATCTACAAAATTGGCTTTTAGCGTCATTTAATGGCCTTGCCGTAGGAGATTTTTGGGTTTTGCAACCTCAAAACACAGATAGCAGTTTTCTATACCGATTGGTACAGAGCCAGCAATTTGACGAGGTTGCTAATCAATCGACTGGAACAAAGATGCCAAGAGCGGATTGGAAACTTGTTTCAAAAACAAAATTTGCGATGCCGCATTCAGTAGATGAACAAGCTGCCATTGGCGCATACTTTGAGCATCTGGACACCCTTATCACCCTTCATCAGCGTGAGCATATAAAACCGATTTTGGAGGTAAAACGTGTTAAACGAAATGAATGAAAACAACCTGTTCTGCGATTATTATGAGCAGTGGGTTGCCGTATACAAAGAGGGCGCAGTTCGCCCGGTTACATTGGATAAGTACAAAATGACCCTTTCTTGGGTGAAAAGGCTGGCACCTGATTTGAAGTTGTGCGAGGTTTCCAGAGTGACGTATCAGCAGCTTTTGAACGATTATGCCGTAGGCCATGAGCGGCAGACTACGATGGACTTCCACCATCAGCTGAAAGGGGCTATCATGGATGCCGTGGATGATGGACTGATCGTGAAAGACCCAACCCGAAAAGCGATCATCAAAGGCAAGCCCCCGGTGCCTAAAAAGGTGAAATACCTGAACCAGTTTGAACTGCATCTTTTGTTGAGCGACTTGGATCTACAGGGAAAACTCAACTGGGACTGGATGATTTTGCTGATTGCCAAAACCGGCATCCGCTTTTCCGAAGCATTGGCGATCACTCCTGCGGATTTTGATTTTGCCCATCAGATGCTTTCCATCAATAAAACATGGGATTATAAGGGGAACGGCGGATTTCTGCCGACAAAAAATAAATCGTCTGTCCGCAAAATTCAGATCGACTGGCAGACGGTGATCCAGTTCGCAGCACTGGTAAAAGACGTTCCTGAAGATAAGCCGATTTTCGTGTTCAAGGAACACGCCTACAATTCCACTGTTAACGATGTTCTGGAACGGCACTGCGACCGGGCCAAGATCCCGGTCATCTCGGTACATGGTCTGCGGCATACCCACGCTTCGGTGCTTTTGTTTGCAGGGGTATCCATTGCAAGCGTAGCAAGGAGGCTGGGGCATTCCAGCATGACAACCACGCAGAAAACCTACCTGCATATCATTCAGGAACTTGAAAATCAGGACATCGACCTTGTAATGCGGTCACTCTCTGGATTAAGCTGATAAAATAATCAACCATCGCTCGCGCTGGTGAAGGATGATAAGAGAAAAGCCAAACCTCAAGCTGTACAGGATGTACGGTGAGGTTTGGCTTTTTGGTATCAGCTGCTCTTTTGATTTTCGTTCATAATTCTTCTGGCCCGTCCGCGCGTGGTGTCCTCGAAAGTTTCATCCTCGCTAAATCGCAGCCAATAGGGGTCTTCCATCAGGCAGGCATTGGTACGCTTAACAATTTCCCACGCATTGTAGTCCGGCAGTCCCATCAATTTTAAAATCTCTTTGCAATCCATCCGATTTTTCGGGAAGATTCGCTTCTTTGCCCAAACGACCACATCGACCAATGGAACTTTGCGCTCGCCGCCAATGAAAAGGTTCAGAGGAAGATCATACTGTGCAACACCCTCATTTGCGCAAAGAGACTGCCCATCTTCGCTTAGGTGTGCGATTTCTTTTTCATCCATCATCAATTTCAGATAGGCCATTTTATCACCCCATGGCGGCTTTCAGGTAGTGCAGACGGTATTTCAGATATTGACGAATCGCAGCTGCTCGCTTTTCGCTCAACAATGCAAGAATAGGTGAGATGGCCTGAATGATTTCACTATACAACTCGTCCAAGTCACGCGTTGGCAGCACAGGCTCATCGATCATCTTGATTTGCTGGGCATGGTGACTGCGGAACGGTTTGGCTTTGTCGAACTGATAACGGAGCTTTGTGTCAGTCAATTCTTCATCCGTTGCCCACGCAAGCAGACTACCGCCATTGTCGTAAATAGGCGGAGCATAATTTTTTCCATCCCGGACGATTACATCAAAATTGTTTTCGTGGCGGTCTTCGTTGCCGATAAAGGCGTCAAATGCCAGCATCTGATAAAGCCACTTCTTACCATATAGTTCTATCGCATACTGGAACAATGCTTCCGGTGAGGATGCCTGACCGCCGGCAAGAAAATGGGCATCAGCCAAGTCTGCAAAATGATACAGTTGTTCATCGTCCGTTGTGAACTTGGGGCAGACGCTGACCACATCGCAGGAATAGGTCTGAATGTCGGGAAAGAGTTTGGCAGGCATCAGGGCGTATTCCACATGAGGCAGACCCAGTACCTGTGCAATCAGCGAGGCCATCACCTCAGAATACGGCTCAAACCCAGCGGTTCCGGCCTCTGTGATGGAGTTGCCCTTGACCATAACAAGCTGATCATCTACATGATACCAGCCCTTTGAGAGCATTCCACGGCTCGTCCGTGTTTCACGCTTTTCAACCAACTGGATTTTTGCAGGGACTTCAATTGGGCTCATAGTATCACGCTCCTTTGCTCCATTATACCATGTTTGGATGGATAGACAAGGTAAACTATGGTCAATAGCAAAAATCAAAACATCAAATTGTTTTTTGAAATTTGAAGTAGAAAAGTCAAATCAAATATGAAATTTCGATAGAAACATTAAATTTTTCGCTCAATAAGTGAAATGAATGCTCAAAAAAATGAAATCCAAACCCCAAAAGTGAAATTTGATGGTTGAATACTGAAAAAGTGTTAAAAAGATTTTAATATTCTAAATTCGACTTGAACTGTTTTTTGCATATCGTCCTTGCAGATAGCCCTTGGAGATGTTCTCACCTTTCCGGGGAGAAAACTCGGTCAGGGCGTAAATATCGGTCTGCATGGTCTTTTCATCCTTTTCTGCAAACCAGATCTGATCGCGCCGCAGCAACGTCAGGTCGAGAAGTCCGGTATCGTGCGTGGTGAAGATGAGTTGTGCATGGTTTGTATTGATAGCGGCATCCTGCACCATCTCGATCAGATGCCTTGTCAGCAGCGGGTGCATACTGGATTCGATCTCGTCTACTACCAAAACAGAGCCGGATTCCAAAGCCGCAAGCCACATACCGATGCGAGAGAAGAAACGCTGTGTTCCAACGGATTCTTGCCCCAACGGGAGCCAGAAACCCTTAGAAGTGCCATCTTCGGCATCGAGAGTGTGCAGTGCGGAAATGATAGGCTCTTCCTTGGAGCCTGTAATGCGGATGTCTTTGATACCGAGGTCTGCATACAGCATTTCATGCAGGATACGGCTCTTTTCAGAGCCGCCCTGCCGAATGGCAGACAATGTAGCATCCAGCCGCATTTCGGTTCCCATAAAGCCTGTCAGCTTTTCAAAGAACCACAGATACGCTTTTTCGGTCTGGGGGCAGTTCCACTCGTTCGAGCTGGACAGATAAAGGCGGTTTTCAGCAGTTCGTCCAGCAAGCGTGAACTGCTCTTGAATATTCTCGCGGAACTGATAGCCATTGTTTTCTCTTGAAAAAATCAAGGCTTCCCGGCCATTCGGCCAGTGATAGAGATATTCGGTCAGGACTTTGGACTTGTCAAACGAGAACCCATAGGCATACTTGATGCCGCCATAAAAATAGATGGCTTCAAAGCTGGTCGGCTGTGTGGGCTGGTCAGTGAAAGCAAACGGCTCCTGCGGAAGGGACTCGCCCTTCAGCAGCTTGGCATATCGGCCACAGACCATTTCCCGCATGAGCAGGAGAGCATGGAGAACATTGCTCTTCCCGGCTGCATTTGCGCCGTACAGTGCCAGCACAGGCACAAGCTGTTTCTTCTCGTCCGGCGAAATCAGGCAATCAGACAGACTTTTATCCGTAGATGCTTTCAAGCTGATAATAGCCGTGTCCTTGATGGAGCGGTGGTTGGTGACTGAAAATTGAAGCAGCATCGCGATTCCTCCCAGATGATTTTCTGAATCTAGTGTACTCTATTCTGGGCATAAAGTCAAATTTTGATTTTGAAATTTGCAAATATTCCGCAAAAATCAAGAATAAAATCCAAAATGTCGGCTTTTGATACCGTTCGGATGCTATCAGGAATCATTCTGCATACACGACTTCCCTCACCACCACTTCCTCTGCCTGCGCTTTCAGCCCGTTCATG
>OGZM01001661.1_pt1 | contig 15951 bp, 8 predicted proteins | sample 1576821 | NCBI WGS metagenome assembly OGZM01 (sample SAMEA3541491, study PRJEB24748) | human gut metagenome | biome: human gut; feature: human-associated habitat; material: faeces | place: China | collected 2012
TATCAATGCCAAGACACAGAGTGATTATACTGCAACAACTTCTTATGCAAATTGCCGGTGACGGCAAAAAAGTTATTGGTTTTGAAAAGTCGTTAAAACAAGCGGGAATTAAATATCAAAAGAATTATTTGCACTATTCAAAACACGATGTAAACTACTTATACTTATTGTTTTGTAAGTGTTATGGTGAATATCGAAAATTAACAGAACAAGAAACGTGTTACTTAAATCCAAGAACTCATAAGGTACATAACGGAAATTGTCGATATGCCGACAGTGCATTGATTAAATCGAGTAAGGACGTGATTTTTCAAGGAAATAAAGTATGTAAGGTATGCGGTTGTGAAAATGATTGGAATAGGTTTCATTGGAAAACAAATATTAAAATAAAGAGAAAGTATAATGTAAAAGATGTTAGAGATTTACCGCTTACTATTGAAAATATGAATAGAATATGCGATATGTTTAATTTAGAGTACAGCGTTACGAATGACGCAGTGTTTATAAAAACACCGTTTGGAAGATGGATTGTATATTTGAAAGGTGATGAAGTAAAAGAACTTCATCATGAAAATTACAGATCAAGACGGGGTGAACCGTTAAATGCTCATAAAAAGTGCATTGACGGTTATCATAAACAAAAACTTGTTTCAAACAATTTTTACGATGTGATATACTATATAAATTGCCATGATTCAGCAATGACTCGGAGGTGGAAAGAAAAAAGTCGGATTGAAAAATTATTTGAAATGATTGATAATCAAAGAATTCAGTACGCAAAGAATTAAATAAAGAGAAAGTCGGACTGTCTTAAGATAGCCGTATGAGTCCGGTAGAGCAAAGACACAGTCCTGGATTATCGGCATAAAATAGTTCAAGAATATTTCTGCACCCCCGACTCGGAAAATTCAAAAACCGACCACCAAATCTAACAATTTGGTGGTCGGTTCATTTTTATAGTGATATTATTTTATACTGTATATTTTATTAAATACAGCTGCGGCTTGGGCACGAGTGGTATTTGCTTTAGGGCGGAGGGTATTATCCGTGAAACCGCTTATAATTTCATTTCCGCAAGCCCATTGGAAAGCAGAAACAGCATAATCGGAAATATCTTCCGTATCTGAATAACTGTCAAGTGTATCAATTATAGAAGTGTCAATTTGTTTATATTCTGCAAATCTCTTTAAAATCGATACCATCTGCTCACGAGTTATATTATCGTTTGGAGCAAACTCTGTGTCGCTGTAACCTGAAATAATATTATTCTCACTGCCCCAAGCGACAGCATTTGAGAAATAATCATTTTCATTTACATCAGTGAAGTTATAATCAACATCGGATTTTGTTTCGCCGTCAATTCTGTGAAGAACAGTTATAAACATTCCTCTCGTAATATCTGTATCAGGAGCAAATTCCGTATCGCTTACACCACTCATTAATCCGTTGTCATATGCGGATTTTATCGGGGCATAATACCATTCATTTTCTGCAACATCATCAAACCACCAATCGTCTTTGCTGGACGGTGTAGGCGTTTTTTGCGGAGAGTCGTTTATTTCTTTGAATGTTACGTCAACGCTTACTTGGATTCCTGGCATTACGAATGAAAATTCGTTGTCGGCTGTCTTTGTAACTTCAATTACATTTCCCTTTGAATCAGTAACTGTTACAGTATCAACCTCATAACCGTCATTCGGTTTTGTATTAACCGTTACGTTTTCACCCAATGCGGCACTTTTCTTTGATATATTCATACTTCCGTTGTCGTATGTCTTGTTTGCAGAAGAAATACCGTATTTTGCAGAACTTCCGCCGCAACTGCTGCTTGGTTTTGAAGTAGGAATTGGTGTAGGAGTAGGTTCATCTGATTCTATACCTGTTACTTGAACATCAATACTGTCATCAATTCTGTATTTTGGATAGTATGCGTATATCTTTGCATTACCATTGCTTAGCGGAATAACTTCACCGTCATCGGTAACAACAGCTATGCTGTTATCTGTTGAATAATACTTGACTTCACCCGCATAATCATTCCAAGGGAAAGCTTTTGTTTGAAGTGTTGTTGTATCATTTTTTCCGTTTAATGAAACGTTTTCGGCACCATCGTTGATTTCTGCAATAAGTGGTTTATTAGAGATAAACATAGTATATGCGTTAGATGTGTTTTCACCGCTTACTGCTGAAAGTTTAAAGTCTATATATCCTAAATTGTTGAAATCAGCTTTATCTATCTCAAACGGAACTGTAATATCTTTACTTTCACCGCTCGCAAGTTGAGGTAGGGAAGTAGTGCCGAAAGTTTTGTCGGCGGTATTATTTAGCGTTACATTTATTTCGTCGGACGGTTTAGAACCGTTGTTTGTAACTGTTGCAGATGCATAATAACCGTTATCATCGTGTTTGATTTCAAAGCTCGATACATCAAGTCTTGTATCATACGGGATGGCTTTTGTGGCAGATACAGGCTTTGCATTTTCAATTCCGCGTTCAGTTACCGTAACTGTAACTTCTTCATTTTCCAAGTTGCTCGGAACTGTCCATGGTACACTGACATTTATCGAATTACCGGATTCGATTATGTTGTCAGAACTGTCCTCGTAAAGAGTATTTCCTTTTTTATCCGTTACTTTTAAATAATAACCCTTTGCGTCAAGCAAACCTGTGTTCGCAATAGTAAATGTTATATCTTCCGAATAATTCGGATAAATCTTTGACGGAAGAATAATATTGCTGCCTTTAATTTCAAAAGAACTTACCGGTTCAAAGTCAATGGTTACAAGGGTGTTTGCACTGTATTTCATAGGTGAATCGGCATCGCTTTCATCAATCCATTGCTTGTAGTAGTTTGAAACAGCTGATATTTTATTATCATCAGTCATATATAGGTCAAGTTCGTCAATAACCATACCGAAATCGGTAATTTGTACCGAATTGCCGAACTTCCAATAACCGTTATCTGTGCCGCGCTGATAACGTACACCGTATATTTCAGTACCGTTCTTTTTACTGTCTTGACTTAATTCTGTGTAATAAATATAAATATCTTCACCGTTGGAGGTTACAATATAGTTTCCTATACTTGTGCAAAGGTCGTCAGTACCTTGGAAGTTTGCACTTGTGACATTAAATGTACCGTTGTACAAGGCTTCGTAAATGCTGTTTTCATATACGTCGTCTGACATACCGAGTTCAGCTGCAGTCTTTTTATACCAATCGGCATTTTTGTTATCATCGGTCATTTCGCCGTTTTTGTATGCACTGTTTATCGTATCGGCATTAATCAAGTCTGTCATATCTCCGTTTGAATCTGCGTTAAACATTGAAGATAACATATCTGAAAGATTCATAATTTTAAACATATATCCGTTATCCAACCATGTCAGGTATAATTCACCGTTAATGTTGGTAAGTTTAGGTAATGAATTAGATATACTGTCATTTGTAATTTGTATCGGGAAATATGCTTGCCCGGTTGTTAGGTTTTGAATTTGCAGATAAAGCTCTCTGTCGTCACCAGTTTGTAAATCTTCGTCTTCATCAATAGTGTAACTTGAAATTAAATAACTTTCGTTATTTATATTTATTGTTGCCGAATTATAATCCAATGCAATAGGAGAGCTGATTGTTTTATGAGGTATCGGAATTATGGTTTCATCATAAGACTTTCCTGTACTCATATCGTATTTTACATAGGCTATATTAGAGAATGATTTTTCAAGCTGTAATAGGTCACTGTTGCTGTTACCTAATTTTGACACATCAAGCTTGACATAGCTTATATAAAGCATATCCCCATCAACATCAATTTGTGGATTTAAAGTAAGGTATCTGTCGTGTACAATACTGATTTCTTCGCCCATTGTGTTGGTTTGTGTATCGTATATTGCACAAGAAATACCGATTGATGAAAGCTTTTCTCTCGAAGTTTCCTCACCTCCAAATGCATTTATAACATCGGTCCATGCGATAATAACTTTGTCACCTATCTTTTTAAGTGTGTGAATTGAATCAGGTGTACCGTCGTCTGCTACTGCTTTAGGAGTAGACCAATGAGTACCGTCAAATATCGAATAATACAGAGTTGCTCCGTTGTATTCGGCACGATCTCTCGAATCGTCTATAAATGTAAGCATCTTCTTACCGTCATCAAGCGGGATAATATGAGGTCTCGTTCTGTCTGCGGCATCATCTAATAATTGTGTACAGCTTACAACTTCTTCTGTTGCGGTAAGCTGAATATCATCATTTTTTCCGAAAGTAGATAAATCAGATGTGCCGTTACTGTATGGAGTTAATTTAATATCATCGTCGTTTGTGGTTATAAGTCCGTTGAAGAAATCACCTTCTGCGGCATTTTCGAGAGTACCCCAACCTTGTGTATATTTGGCTATATCAACATTAACGGAGAACAACAATAAGTCAAATCCCACACCTCCGGCTGCCGTTATCAGTGTACCGGGCTGACCGTTTGCAAAACTCAAATTAAATTGGAATGTTGTAGCAACATAACCTCTTGCTGAAAGGACATCGCAAAAACCTACACCTACTTGTAATTTTCCTGAAAGGACAACGCTTAGTGTTACATCGGTGCTGCTTAATCTGTTTGCTATATTGCCTTGATAGTTGTTAAACTCATCTGCGGATATTGCATTTTTACCATTATCTGTAGCATAGCTTGTCAGTAAATCTACCTGAATACCGGCAATGATATTTAAAAATACAGGTACACCGTAAATTGTAGTGTACATAGTCTTATTGAATGTATATGCTCCGCCGATAGAAACCGAACCGCAAGCGAACATATAGTCGTTGTCCGGTGTTTTAACAAAGTCAAAAGCTAAAATAACAGCTACTTCGACACTGTATCTTTGGTTATTAAAACCGGCAAAAGGAGCTTTTGTATCTTTAAGTAAATCGGTATAATCTGCATAAGCTTCTTGATATTCGGCATCGGTTTTATAATCGTCACGAGACGGAGCAACACCGTTGAATGTCGCAGCCATTATTTTCATAGCATTACTTCTGTGATTTTGATTTTCTTGAACTGCACCGCGGAATTTGTCATAAGACGCTTTTTTCTCGTAAACGGTTTTCTTACCCATACTATTGAGTATTGTGTCAATATTTGCCTGAATAGTATAACCGGTGTTGTCAGGCCAGTTTGTTTTGCCGAATGTAATCAATCCGGATTGGCATTTGCCTATTGCTGAGCCGACTAACGGAATATCGATTGTACCGCTGTTATCCGCATCGAAAGTTTGAGGTGTTGTAAGTGCAAATTCCGTATAGAATGAAAGACCTGTTGCAACATCGGGATACACAATTTCAATTTCAGTATCACCTGATGATAATTTTTCTGAATCTACAAGGCGTACAGAAAGACTGTCACCGGAATGTAGATTTTCTGTCATCTTAGGAATTGTACATTCTATAATACTGCTGCCATCCTCACGAGGATAACCTTTGTATTCGGTTGTCTGACCGGTTGATGTACGAACGGTGAATACTGCCTCACTGACACTTCTTCCATAGCTGTCTATAACGGCTGTAACTGTAAGATTGTCGTCGAGTATTCTTATTTGATTTTGGTTTAAGTCGGCTGTGTTCTTGTCATATGTGTACATAATTGACGCAACCTTAGGAGCACCGTAAGGGTAGGTGATATTTGTGTTACCTGCATTTACGGTATAAGCACCGTCTGCTTGACCAAGTGCGTCTGTGAGCTTTACTTTTGCTACATAGCCTGTCGTAACACCGTTTGAGATGTACATTGTAATAAGGTCGTTTGTGTCACCCAATACGTTTGTCAATATATAAGTACCGGTATCGGAAGTTGTACCGGTCGCGCTGTCAGGCATATAGCTTGAGTTTGCGGAGTTTAGCGACTGTGAACCTTTTCCGGCTGATACGGAATATCCTACAAGCGGAAGAGATTCCGGTTCTAAGCCGTTATCGCGGATAGACGCATTTTTAGAAACAACAGTACCTGATATATTAAATGATTTTAAATCACTCTTTTTAACTTTTTTGTAATTTACTGTTACAACATTGTCTGTTGTTTGTGCTTGCGCAACGGTGTGATAAGAATTGGTTGTAAACGTGTCGTTGCCTTGCTTGATAACGGGACGGTATATGTATTCTTTATCTTCAACGGAGGCAAAATTTAATGTATATATCTTACCTGTAATCGGTGTTATTTTGTCTGAAAGATTTGATTCTGACGGATTTGCGTTAATAACATATTTGCCGCTTAGTTCCTTTTTAAGTTGTTCATCGGAACTTGAATTAAGATCATTTTCATTGATAAGACCCTGTACCGTTAAATACTTTTCAGCACCGTTTTCAAATTTAATTTCGATTTTGTTTGAATTTTTCGCTATAAGAGGACGTATTTTGTAACTCGTATTAGGCTCAAGGAATAATTTTGTTGTATCTGTTATTGTGTTGAAACTTGTGTTGTTTGTTGAAACTTGATAACCTACAACATGATATCCGTCATCCGGAGTTGTTGCGCTTAAATCAAGTGTATCACCTGCATGGTGAGTAACTGTTTTACCTGCGACAAGCTCGCTTGATATAAAACTGCCGTTTCCTTCACCGGCTGACGGTAATACTTCGACTGTAACATCGGCATATGATACTTTAGGTGTTATCTTCAGATTTTGATGATAACCGTATGTGTCGTGTGCAACATTTTTTTGAACTGATTCAATCCATGATATGAAATATTTATCATATGGAATGTAATAAAGATTTTGCTTTTCTGTTTTCTTCAGCTCATTATTTATGTTATCCGATGTGAAATTTACTTCGTCAGAAAGTTTTGTTCCTTTTTTTGAGTTAAGGTATGAAATGAATTCTTCGGGATAATTTACAATTATTTTATCATCAGTTGTACCAGGATCTATGGTGATTTTATAGCCTGAAATATATCCGTATTTACCTTTGTGACCGTTAATGTCTGTATCATTTATTGTAAATACAATATTGCAGTCGTCCTCATTCGGATTGGTCCAGAAATCACGCGTTTTACTTCCGGCAATTTGAGCACCGCTGTTAAGTTCAACCTGCATAGGTAAGGCATTTATCTTTTCATTACCGATACAGTATTCCTGTGTTGGGGGTTGGTTAAGTTCTACATTAACCTTTTTATACATAGCCGCAACACCGTAAAAGCGTACATAACTTTTCGGAGTTTTTGATTTGTCTTCATCAGCCGAATGTATTTCCATGCTTATATTTCCGTTTAAAGGTTGGTTGTTATTCAAGAGAGTTGCAGGCATTGCGTCAAGTGTTCTGCCGAATTTTCCACTTTTTGATTCATTGATAACAATACTGTCATTATTTGCAATTTTAAATCTTGCAAGCTGTCCGCCAAAGGCGTTTGATGTTGATTCCATATCAGGAGTCATATATTGATAATATACAGAGGGTACAGTTTTTGAATGTGTCCATACTCCGCCTTTATCCCACATACTTGTATGGTAATATTCAAGTTTTCCGTAGTGAGAGCTACCCATATTTCTTTCACGTGTATCTATTTCATATTTGTTGTCCCAATGACCGCAACCCCATGGCTTATCACCCCAATATCCGTCATAATAAAACAGACCGTCGCGGTTTGTTTCTGTTGCAAAGTAGTATGTACCGACTTCGGGAGGAATATCATAATTGTGAGTTCCGTCACCTGTTGCGTATATTTTACCTTCGGCAGGATCTTTTGAATTATCTGACGGCATTGTATATTTAACGTTGTATTTAAGACCGTTTATGGTGATGTCATTTGTCTGATTTTCATTGCCCATAAGAGAAATATCACTCTCATCATCGGCGTTATTTTTGATTTTGACAACGGTTTCTGCATATTTGCCGCTTTCACAGCCCGTCATATCACTGATCAGCAGTTTAAATTCACCCTCGCCGGATACGGGAATTTCGATTGTCTTTTCCGTTTCATAAGGAATGAATGTAACTGTTTTGATTTGTTCTTCATAATTTTCTCCTGCTACTGCGGTAATGCTCGATGACAGCAAAGTGAAATCGCAAAGAGAATATTCTGCATTTTTTCGCTTTATTGTAACAGTGGCATTTCCGTCTTTTGACGTGTAACTGTTTCTGCTGAAAGAAACAACGCTTTTTTCTTTCGGTTCGTCGTCTTCGATATTTACAGAAAGTGATGTTACTTTATAAAGTTCGGCATTATCGGGATTTACCAAAAGTAAAGAAAAACCTTCTGTGCCTTCGCTTTTTTTGTCGTCCAATATTTTGAATTTAACCATTTTTTCGTTTTCGCCCGGTGCGAAAGTAACGGTTGTACTGCTTGAGTATTCAATTCCTGCCATTGCATCCGGCACTACTTCGTCTGCAAATTGCTGTGCCATTTCTGAATCAAATTCCGAATAATTTTCAATATCTGTATTCTCTTCCGAAATGTTATCCGATGTTTCATCAGTGTCAGCTTCTGCCGTGGCATAACGTTCAAGTATTGAAACCCCATCACCGGTTTTCTCTGCGTTATCGTCAAGAATTATATAGTCCTCGCCGTATATCGCAGTTAAGTCAAGCGAGTGGATTGTGACGCTTGCTTCTTCTGATAAATCGCCCTCACGATAAATAGGGAATGAATAAACAGCATCTTCTTCCTTGACGTTTGCTGACGCAGTACCAAGGTAAATTAAATTGCCGCTTGGAAGTTTTTCCGAATCAATTCGTGATGCGTTTAACGGCATGACCGTTTCTTCTGCTTTTGCAGGAATAACTGCCATAGAGGCAAGCATTGACAGCGACAAAAGCAATGATAGTAATTTTTTCATTTTAATCCTTCCTTTCATATTAGAAATATTGGTAGTGCAAAAGAATTTCTCTTTCAAAACAGAAAAATAATTATATAATAAAAGTATATATTATGATTATTATAAATGTCAATATAATCTAACTCAAATGCCATTTTTTTGACACAAAATCACGTTAAAACAATATTTTACACAAAACCGCAGCGGTTTTGTCTGCATTATTTTATGGGGAACGTGCAATTTCAGGTTGTAATCACTTCTGACTGTATGTGTGTCGGAAATGACTTTAAATCTAAAGTTCCCGGTTTTAATTTTAAAGAATTCTTTCATGATAAATAGAAAACTCATCAATAAAAAAACAGTTGAAAACCACACAAAATTTACGTTAATATGCGATTAAAACATATATTATGTTATGTAAATCAAATAAAATAAAAAAATATGAAAAAAGGGTTGACTTTATAAGGGTTTATGTGGTAAACTATTTTAGTATGAAAAATACGCACATTTGTGGATTGTGTGAAAGTTGCCTGTTTTGCCTGGGTCTTCACATAAGCTGAAACAAATGGAGGAATAATCAAAAAACGAGGAGGAAATAAAAATGGCAAACGTAATTTCAATGAAACAGCTTTTAGAAGCAGGTGTTCACTTCGGACACCAAACAAGAAGATGGAACCCTAAAATGGCTGAATACATCTTCACAGAAAGAAACGGTATCTACATCATCGACCTTCAAAAGACAGTTAAAAAGGTTGAAGAAGCTTATTATTTCGTAAGAGATATTGCTGCAAGCGGTGAAGATATTCTATTCGTTGGTACAAAGAAACAAGCTCAAGACTCAATCAAAGAAGAGGCTGAAAGAGTTGGTATGTACTATGTAAACGCAAGATGGCTTGGCGGTATGCTTACAAACTTCAAGACAATCCAAAAGAGAATTGAAAGACTTGCTCAAATCAACCAAATGGAAGAAGACGGTACTTTCGATATGCTACCAAAGAAGGAAGTTATTAAGCTAAAGGCTCAAAGAGATAAGCTTGAAAAGTATCTTGGCGGTATTAAAGATATGAAGAAACTTCCTGGCGCAATGTTCATCGTTGACCCAAGAAAAGAAAAGATTGCTGTTCAGGAAGCTCACAGCTTAAATATTCCTATTGTAGCTATTGTTGATACAAACTGTGACCCTGATGAAGTAGACTACGTTATCCCTGGTAACGACGACGCTATCAGAGCCGTAAAGCTAATCGCATCAACAATGGCTAACGCTATTATCGAAGGCAGACAGGGCGAAGATGCTCTTGCAGATGCTGAAACAGCTGAAGAAGATACAGTAGAAGAATAATTTTTAAATAATTAATATAGGAGGAAAAGTAACATGGCATTTACAGCTAAAGACGTAAAAGAATTAAGAGAAATGACAGGTTGCGGTATGATGGACTGTAAGAAAGCTCTTACAGAAACAGACGGTGACAAGGATAAGGCTGTTGAATATTTGAGAGAAAAAGGTCTTGCAACAGCTGCTAAGAAGTCAGGCAGAATTGCTGCTGAAGGTATCGTTAAGGCTTATGTTGACGGTAACGTAGGCGTACTTGTAGAAGTAAACTCAGAAACAGACTTCGTTGCTAAGAATGATGAATTCCAACAGTTTGTTTCGGACGTTGCCAAGACAATCGCTGAACAAAATCCTGCTGACGTTGAAGCACTTAAAGAATTAAAGTGCGGAGACAGCACAATCGGCGAAATGCTTACAGAAAAGATTGCTAAGATCGGCGAAAATATGAACATCAGACGTTTCGCAAGAATCGAAACAACAGGTGCAGTTGTAGATTATATCCACGCTGCAGGTAAAATCGGTGTATTGGTTGAGGCTGACGCTGAAAACAATGACGCTACAAAAGAGTGTCTAAGAAACGTTGCAATGCAAGTTGCAGCACTTAGCCCTAAGTATCTTTCAAGCGATGATATTCCTGAAGAATACAAGGAACACGAAAAGAAGATTCTTATTGAGCAACTTAAGAATGATCCTAAGAATGCATCTAAGCCTGAAAACATCATCGAAAAGATGATAACAGGTCGTCTTGCTAAGGAATTCAAGGAAGTTTGCCTACTTGAGCAAGAATACGTTAAGGCTGAAAATAAGGAAAACGTTGCTAAGTACGTTAAGAGCGTTGGCGATATTACTATTAAGCAATTCGTACGTTTTGAAACAGGCGAAGGTCTTGAAAAGCGTGAAGACGATTTCGCAGCAGAAGTTGCATCAATGGTAAAGTAATTTAACTAAACCGTATATTAAACCACGGTAGACGATAAGTTTATCGTGGTTTTTATGTGCAAATTAGAAAGTGGATTAATTTTGTGGAATTAGTTAGCATTAGCTAATTTTGTCTGCTTAGGATAAAAGAAAAGGGAATAGAAGATATGGGGAAAAAGATTATATCATTTTTGTCTGACGGTATTTTGTCGGGAATATTTTTGTGCGTAGGCTGTTGCGTGAGTATGTCGGTTGAGTCAAAACCACTTGGAGCATTCTTGTTCAGCTTGGGTTTGTGTGCGATTATTGTGTTTAAGTTCTGTTTGTTTACGGGTAAAGCCGGATATATGGCAGTAAAACCGTTGTCGTATGTGCCGGAAGTTGTACTTACCTTTATCGGTAATGCAACAGGTGCGGCGATAGGAGGTTTCTTGCTTAACCTTACGCGTTTTGGAACGACTTTATCGGAAAAGGCCGCCGCTATCACAGCAACAAAGTTTGCCGATTCACCGCTTAGTATATTTGTTTTGGCGGTGTTCTGCGGTATATTGATGTTTACAGCGGTTGACGGAAATAAAAGAGCGACTGAAAAAGGTGACTTTGTGATGTCACTGTTTATAGTCGTTTTACCTGTTATGGTGTTCATACTTTGCGGATTTAATCACTGTATCGCAGATACTTGTTACTTCTTTATAAGTAAATGTGCTAATGCGTCACAGGCGGCAGTATATTTCTTATGTGCTGTACTTGGTAATGCTGCCGGTTGTATGTCTGTACCAATGGTTAAAAAATTATCGCTTAATAAATTGTTTTAATAAAAAAGTTGTGGTGATTGTTCACCGCAACTTTTTTTGTTTATAAGCAATTATGCACAAAGTTATCGAATTTCGCCAACTTTGCGACAGCGATAACATCTTCGTCTGTGGCATTCTTTTTTCTGCTTGTATGTTTTCCATTATGGCATTGTTGTATTAACACCATAATATTAAAAAGTCGATATTTTTCATGCAAAAAAAGTAAAAATTTTTTTCGGCATTTATTGACAAAAAATATATTGCGTGCTAAAATAAATTTGATTAAATAAATCACTGAAATATACACAGAGAGGAAGATTAATTATGAAATTTGATTTTTTAAAGGATAAGAAATGTTGGTGCTTTGCGGCAGGTATAGCTACTGCAGTAGTAGGTAAGAAAATTGCTACAAGTGAAAAAGTTAGAAGTATGTGCGTTTCAGGTCTTGCAAAGGGTATGAAGTTCCAGCAAGAGGCTAAAGAAACACTACAAAATATGCGTGAAGAGGCTGAAGATATGTGTTACGAGGCTAAGTCACAGCTAAACGACGAGGAAGAATAATAATGAAATTTAAAATCGTACATGATACTCCAGGTCGTATCAGATTGCGTTGCGGTGGATATTATTTTGATAAAAATCAAGAGAAATCTCTTGAGAAAACAATTTTAACGGAACATTATGTTGAGTCTGTAAAGGCTAAAAGCGTCAACGGCGGTATTTTAATTACCTATCAATCCGATTACAGACAGGAGCTTTTGAACTACATAAAAGGAATCAAGCAAAATCAATTAGCGGCTGTTGAAGATGAGTCTGAGGATATACAGGCTGATTTCAAAAATGAGATTATAAAAATGCTTATAAAGCGTTTTGTTCTTAGAAGAATATTGCCGTATCCTGTACGAGTTGCAATGGCTTACTTTAAGGCATTCCCGTATGTGAAGAAAGCTGTGGGCAGTGTACTTAATTTAAGGGCCGATGTGGCACTTTTGGACGGTGTTGCACTCGGAACGGCACTTTCAAGAGGAATGTATTCGGAAGTTAATTCAATTACATTCTTGCTTGGAGTTTCGGAACTTCTTGAAGAATATACAAGAAAACGTACAAAAAATGCACTTGCGGACAGTCTTGCAATGAAGATTGATACTGTATGGAAGAAGAACGGCGAAAATGAGGAACAAGTTCCAATTTCAACCGTTAAAGAGGGTGACTTTGTCGTATTCCGTGACGGTGCAATGATCACTTTTGACGGTGTTGTTGTATCTGGACAGGCAAGTGTAAACGAAGCGTCTATGACAGGCGAATCGGTTGCGGCTGTAAAGGATAAGGACAGTACTGTTTACGCCGGTACAGTTGTAGAGGCGGGAAATATAGTAATTAAGGTTAGTGCTGCGGCTGATAATACACGTATTTCAAATATTATTGAAATGATTGAAAACGGTGAAAGTATGAAAGCCGGAGTACAGAGCCGTGCAGAGAAAATTGCAGACGGTTTTGTACCGTACAGCTTGGGATTGGCGTTGCTTGTTTATCTTACAACAAGAAATGTTGTAAAGGCAATGTCTGTTCTTATGGTGGACTATTCTTGTGCAATTAAATTGTCAACACCGATAAGTATTATAAGTGCTATGCGTGAGGCATCCTCAAGAGGATTTGTTGTAAAAGGCGGACGTTATCTTGAAAGTGTATCTCATGCTGATACTATTGTATTTGACAAGACAGGTACACTTACAAATTCATGCCCGACAGTAGAAAAAGTGCTTTCATTCGGTGAGTATACATCAGATGAAATACTTAAAATATCTGCGTGCCTTGAAGAACATTTCCCTCACAGTGTGGCAAAGGCAATCGTGAAATCCGCTAAAGCAAAGCAACTTGACCACGAAGAAGAACATGCTGAAGTTGAATATGTAGTTGCACACGGCATAGCTACAATGTTGCATGGCAAGCGTGCAATTATAGGCAGTGAGCATTTTGTGCTTGAGGACGAAAATATTCCGATAACTGATGAACAGAAGTCTGTTATTGAAAACGAATGTGAGGGCTTTTCTGTTATATACCTTGCAATCGGAGGCGTGTTGTCGGGAGTTATTTGTATAAGCGACCCGCCGAGAAGTGAGGCTCATGAGGCAATTCAGTTACTTCGTGAAAGCGGTATTGATAATATTATTATGCTTACAGGTGACCATGAAGGTGCTGCAAAACGCACTGCCGATATGCTCGGTATAGACAATTTCCGTGCACAGGTATTACCTGAGGATAAGGCGACAATTATTGAAGAATTGAAGAACGAGGGAAGAACGGTTATAATGGTCGGTGACGGTATCAATGACTCTCCTGCATTGGCACTTAGCGACGTTTCAATTGCTATGAAAGATTCTGCCGATTTGGCAAGAGAAGTGGCTGATGTCACATTGCTTTCGGGTGATTTGAGAGATTTAGCGCTTCTTCGCAAGTTAAGCAGCAGTCTGTTCAGACGAATTAAACGTAATTATACGTTTATTATGGCATTTAATTCATTGCTTATTTTGCTGGGATTGAAAGGTACTATAACTCCGTCTGCATCATCACTTTTGCATAATTCGTCAACTATGCTTATAAGTGCGAACAGTATGCGTCCATTATTGAATGACAAGAATTAATCATATTAATTTATTTGACGGTTGAGCGGCAGTATAAAAACTGCCGCTTTTTTTATCATATGGAATAAATTTAAAAGAATAAATATTAAAATCGGTATTCCCAAAACGAAAAATATATAGTATAATAGAAATAGAAAGTAGGTGGTAGGTTGTGAGAATTGAAAAGCTAAACAAAGACAAAATAAAGGTAACGCTTACAACTGCGGAATTAATTAATCTTGATATAGACGTGAAAAGGCTTTCGCCCGATTCAAAAGAATTACATACATTTTTATTTCATATTATGGAAACGATAAGGGAAGAAACAGGTTTTAATCCGTATAACGGCCAAGTGGTCGTTGAGGCTACTCCGTCACAGGACGGTATAAGTATTTTGGTTAAACGTTTAAACAAGGGTATAAAAAAAATTACCGAGGAGCAGTTTAAAAAAGTTGTTTCGGTCAAGCCTAAAAAGAAAGAACCGGGTACGGAATGTGTATTTTATTTTGAAACTTTTAATGATATGTGCGGCGCTATAAGCGAAATGGATAAAAGTATTCTTTCAAAAGCAAGCCTTTTTAAGCTGAATAAAACATATTGTATTCTCATAAGAAACGATAATGAGAATATGAGAGGCATTAATGTAATAAGAGAGTTTACAGAAAGAATGTCGATATACCCGTTGCAGAATGAGTACATAAAAGAACATGCTCTTCTTGTCGCAAAAGGTCAAAAACTTGTTGAAATGGCTGAAAACGTCAAACGATTGATGTAAGAGAGATTTTATTTGTTAATATTTTGTTAAATCTATTGCAAAGTTCATATATAGATAGTATAATAGATAGGTAGAAAAAATTATCAAAGGAGAACTATTATGGCAAACATTTTAGAAACAGTCGTTTTCGCAGACGGCGAAACAGCAAATACACAACAGGCGACAGGTACTCAAACAGCGGCAGACCCTAATGCTACACAACAGGTTAATCCTGTAATGAGTACAATAGTAAGTATTCTTCCGCTTGTTCTTATTATCGTATTGTTATACTTTATGATGATAAGACCGCAAAGAAAGAAAGAAAAAGAAACAAAGGCAATGATTAACGCAATGAAAGTCGGCGATAAGGTTGTAACAATCGGCGGTATCTGCGGTAAGGTTGCTAAAATTAAAGACGAATATGTTTTTATTGAAACAGGTAACATCGGTACACCGGATCAAAAGTCTGTTGTAAAGATGGAAAGAGACGCTATTAGAACTGTTGAAACAGCTAAAAACTAATTGGTTATAAAATTTAAACCTCTCTAATATATTTATAGTAAATATATAGGGAGGTTTTTTTATGGGTATTAATTTTAAGGGTGTGATAAAAGGGACGATATTTGCAATTCTTGTTACTTTTGTTATAATTCTGATATTGGCACTGCTTTCGTATTTTACAGGCATAGACGAAACTATTATCACAACCGGAGTGTATGCCTCGGTTATTATCGGCGTG
>OGZM01001669.1_pt1 | contig 15804 bp, 14 predicted proteins | sample 1576821 | NCBI WGS metagenome assembly OGZM01 (sample SAMEA3541491, study PRJEB24748) | human gut metagenome | biome: human gut; feature: human-associated habitat; material: faeces | place: China | collected 2012
GACAAATCTCTTTTTCCCAAAGCTTTATGGAATTTTTCAATATCTACCTGTGCTTTTATATATCTGAAAAGAGTATCTCTGTTTATTCTCTCATCTTTACTCGTATAAAAAGAGTTTGCTACAATAAAAACAGCCTCTTCAGAAGAAATCTCTGTTTTCAGAAGTTCATCAAACATATCCAAAATTTTATCAATTTTTTTCATAATATTTTCCTTATGATAATTTTTTATAACACTATTTTATTATAAGTTCAACAGGGCAGTGATCAGAACCAAGTATTTCTGTGTGAATTTTAGCAGAAACAAGTCTGTCTGCCATACTTCCGGATGTTAAGAAATAATCAATTCTCCACCCTGCATTTTTCTCTCTTGCCTTAAATCTATATGACCACCACGAATAAATTCCTTCCTGCTCAGGATAGAAGTAACGGAAAGTATCAATAAACCCGGCATTCATAAGCTCTGTGAATTTTCCTCTCTCTTCATCAGTAAATCCTGCATTTCCTCTGTTTGGCTTAGGATTTTTTAAATCTATCTCTTTATGTGCCACATTTAAATCTCCACACACAACAACAGGTTTTTTAGTTTCAAGATTCTGCATATATTTTCTAAATTCATCTTCCCAAACCATTCTGTAATCAAGTCTTTCAAGCTCTGTTTTAGAGTTTGGAGTGTATACAGTTATAAAATAGAAGTCTTCAAATTCAAGAGTAATAACTCTTCCCTCTTTGTCGTGTTCTTCAATTCCAAGCCCGTAACTTACAGATAAAGGCTCTTTTTTAGTAAAAACTGCTGTTCCTGAATATCCTTTTTTCTCAGCGTAGTTCCAATACTGGTGATATCCATTCAGCTCAAGTTCTACCTGTCCTGCCTGTAATTTTGTTTCCTGAAGGCAGAAAATATCTGCATCCACGTTATTAAAAAAATCCATAAATCCTTTTGTAAGACAAGCTCTTATACCATTAACATTCCATGAAATAAATTTCATTTATCCTCCTTAAAAATTAAACTATGCAAAAAATTTCTCTAAAAACAGTCCCACTCCTCCAGCTTCATTATTTTCTTCTGTATGAGTTTTAATCTGTTCTTTTACAAAATCTTTTCCATTTATCATAGCCACAGGATATCCCACAGCTTTCAGCATTGATAAATCGTTTTCGTTATCACCAAACGCCATTATCTCATCAAGAGCAATTCCCATTTCATTTGCAATTATTTTAAGCCCTGCACCTTTTGAACACTCTTTGCTTACAATATCAATTACTTCATCTCCTGAACCGAAAATATTAACTTTATCAGAGTATTTATCTTCTACATAAGCTCTTAACACTTTGAATTTATCCGGATTTCCAAAGAATACTATTTTTTCAAAATCAAAAGCCTTTAAGTTATTTCCATCTTCATTTGAGTGGAAAGTATATTTTGTTTCAGGTGATTTAAATTCATTGAAATATTCTGTATCAAGCTGTGAATAGCATACATCATAACCAGAGGTTGCACTGTAATTTAAATTAAGTTCAAGCCCTTTTCTCAAAATATCAAGACACATCTCCTTATTCATTTTTACTGAATAAATAAGCTCTTCTCCTCTAAAAATTCTTGCTCCGTTAAAGCAAGAATAATATTTTATCTCTTTAATATCTTTTAAAAGATCTTTTATACTTGGAAGATCTCTTCCGGAAGAGGGAACAAATGCCATTCCTTTTTCTGTCAGCATATTTATCATTCTGCTGTTTGCCTCAGGAACATTTTTTTTATTGTCTACAAAAGTTCCGTCAAGATCTGTTGCTATAAGTTTTACGCATTTGTCGTCAGTAACAACTCCGTTATCAAGATATTCTTCCATATACCCTCTTATAAATCCATAATAAACTTCAGGAGCATAATTGAATATAGGTCTCATACGATTCATTAATTTTGATTTTGTTACATGGAATTTTCTCCAAGTATGGGCATCAGAAGTTACATTTTGTATAAATCCTTGGAATCTGTCGCAGACATTTGCAAATTTAGCCTCATTTGTTTCTTTTTTCTCAAATTCAAGCCAGATGTTCATAAGCTCATCTCTCTGATCATCTGGAAGTGTTCCATATATTTTTTTTGCAGCTTCCAGTTCTTTCTGCTCTTTTTCTGCCTGAGAAAAATCTCCATATGCCGGAGTATCTCCTGCCACAATCTCCACAATATCATGGATAAGAATCATTTTTATTACTTTCAACATATCCACTTCTTCATGAAAATATTCTTTTAAAAGAACAGCACACATAGCCATATGCCAGCTGTGTTCTGTGTCATTTTCCTGTCTTGACCCGTTAAGCACAAGCCCTTGACGAAGAATTCCTTTCAGTTTATCTATTTCAATGATAAATTTTAATTGTTTTTCTAATCTATTCATTGTTTTCATTCCCTCCCATTTTTAACTAATTATAATTTTATCATAGATAGAAAGAATATTCCAGTGTGCACTTTAGAAAAACATAAAATCTATTGCTTTAATAATTTATTTTATCATACTAACAGTTTATTTTTGTATCATGTATCATTTTTAACAGTTTGACCTTTAAAATACAAATGTGATAGTCTATATTTATAAATAATCATATTACCTGAGGTGAGTTCAATGGATATCTTAGATTTGTTCAGTTTGCAAGGAATACTCTTTGCATTAATGCTTGTTGGAACAGGGCTTAAAATTTGTGGAATTATTGATGAAAATGGAAAAAAATGTTTAACAGATTTATGTGTCAATGTTGTAATTCCGTGTAATATCTTTAAATCTTGTCTTATAAAATTTAATATGTCAATTTTTAAATCTTGTGCCATGCTTTTAGTATCTGCTGTCTTAATGCAGTTAATCTGCCTTTTACTGAATAAATTTATTTTTAATCATTACAATCCACAACGAAAAAAAGTTTTGCAGTATTGTACTATTGTTCCTATGAGTGGTTTTTTAGGAAACCCTATTGCAGAGGGGATTTATAATGAACTTGGTGTATTATATACTTCTATTTTTTTAATTCCTATGAGAATTGTTATGTGGTCGGCAGGTACAACTTATTTTGTTGCAGATATGGAAATCAACAGAAAAAAAATTATAAAAAATGTTTTAACTCATCCTTGTCTTGTTGCAATTTATTTTGGTTTATTTTTTATGGTCACACAAATACAATTACCTTTTATTTTAACTGAAACTACCCGTTATATAGGAAATTGCAATAGTGCATTAACAATGTTTATTGTAGGAACTATTTTAGCAGATGTCAAAATAACTTCAATTATCAGCAAAGAAACTATCAAATTCAGTATTTTCAGATTAATTATATTACCTGCTATTGCATTTGGTATTGGAAGTTTCTTACACTTAGAAAGTATATCACAGGGAATCAGTGTTATTATGACAGGTATGCCGGCAGGAGCTACTGCAGCAATCTTTGCAGCCCGTTATCATAGTGATGCAGATTTTGCAACTAGATGTGTAGTTTTAACAACTCTGCTTTCTATGCTGACTCTTCCTTTATGGTGTTTTATTGCAGGGTAAAAATAAAAAATCACAACCTATCATTTTAACCGGCAGGTTGTGATTTTAAATTAATTTTCCTGTTAAATGGTATTTATTCTGTTATTTCTAATGTTAAATCATATTTTTTACCGTTGATTTCAACAGAATAGCTTTGTACTTTATCTCTTTCAATAATATAAGCATCTGAATTGTTAATAATATCATTCATAGCTTTTAATGAATCTATTGCCTGAGCAAGCTCATATTTAACAAATCTTACTTTTGTTCCGGGAGTTGCCTGAGCAAGTTTTACTAAATCAGAAGATATAACGTTTCCTATTTTTGTATATCCTCCTGTTGTCTGTCTGTCTGCCATCATTACTATTGGCTGACCGCTTCCGGGAACTTGAATAGCTCCGAAAGTTATTCCGTCAGAAATAATATCTGCTCCGTTTTTATGTTCAATAGTATTTCCTGAAACAGATGAAAGTCTTATCCCCATTCTGTCGCTTTCCTGAGTTACAGTATAAGTTTCAGTGAAGAAAGTATTTATTCCTGCATCTGTAAAATGGTCATCTTGTTGTCCAAGAACAACTCCAACCTGAATTTCTTTTGAGTAAGAAGGTATATATTTAGAATCAAACTCAACTATTGTTTCAATGTGCTTTTCATTTACAGACAACACATCATTAACCATAAGTTTTCTTCCGCTGAATCCTCCAACTTTAGCTTTTAAGTTAGTTGATTTACTGTTCATTACAACCGGAACATCTATTCCTCCGGCAAAAGCAAGGTAGTTTCTAAGCCCTGATTTGCAGATTCCCATTTTAAGAGTGTCACCTTTAGATGCTTTATAACTTTTCCATAATTTTATTTTTTCACCGTTTAAAGTTGAATCGCATATTCCGCCAGTTACAGCAAAAACACAATCTCTTAAAAACTGAACTGTTACTCCTTTTAAAGTAGTTTCAAGAACAGCCTCTCCCTGTTCATTTCCTACTAAAATATTGGCAACTTTTGCAGAAAATTCATCCATTACTCCAGAGGCAGAAACTCCATATCTTTGATAACCATATCTGCCTAAATCTTGGACTGTTGTTAAAAGCCCGGCATCTAATATTTTTAAAGTTTCCATTATTAATCCTCCTTCATGTAATGCTTTACAGTATAAGTTCCATTTTTAACCTGCTCAACAATAGCATGATATTCCTCTTCTGTAATAGCTTTGAATTTTATATATTGTCCTGCTGCCACAATAAATGGATTTTCTTTAGCAGAATCAAAGAAATTTAATGGAGTTCTTCCAAGCAGCTGCCAACCTCCAGGGCTTTCTATTGGATAAAGTCCTGTCTGCTCACCTGCAATTCCAACTGAACCTGCAGGAATTTTTGTTCTTGGTGTTGTCAAACGAGGAGTTGCTATTCTTTTGTCCATTCCTCCAAGATACGGGAACCCAGGAGTAAATCCAAGCATATAAACTAAATATTCACCAGAAGTGTGAATATCTATAACTTCCTCTATTGTAAGATTATTGTGAGATGCTATATTTTCAATGTCAGGACCATATTCTCCTCCATAAAGAACAGGAACTTCTATAATCTCTTTTTTCACTGACAGCATTTGTGAATCATCTGCAGCACAGTTTTTCTCAACCATTTCTTTTAATTCATCAAAACTTATCATCATTGGATCATAATAAACAATAATTGATCTGTATGTTGGAAGTAAATCTTTTATAGCTTTATGATTTAATGAATCAAGATAATCTGTAATTTTCTTTAAGTTATAGTTTATTATTGGAGAAATTTCGTTCCCTAATTCTATAATTAAGGCAGAATCTCCTGCTTTTAAAAATTTCATAATCCCTCCTAAGATATATGTTTTTTATTGAATCTTAAAATAGGGCTGTTACAGTTATAAATAAGAATAAAATTTTTTCTGAAAAAATATCAGCTATTTATATTGCTCACAGAAAGAAAATTTGAAACTCGGCTAAAGCCTCAAACAGTCAAATTTTCTGTATTCTGTTTCGCTGCATAAATTACGTAGATATTTTTAAACTCAAAAATTTTATTCTTATTTTATATCACTGGTAACAGTCCCTTTTATTTTAGCTAAATAATTTCATGATTCCTTTTAAAGAAATAATTCCTGCATATCCTGTAATAAATACAACTATTGTTCCAAGAACTGTAAGAAGCATAGAGTGTTTATATTCTCCAACAACCTCTTTCTTTCTTGATCCAAGAAGAATAACTCCTAAAGTTATAGGAAGAATTAATCCGTTAAGTGAACCTGCAAGAACAAGTAATGTAACTGGTTGTCCTAAGAAAGCCATTACACAAGTTGAGAAAACTATAAATCCTATTATAAAATATTTTTCATTGTCCATAACTGTTTTTGATAAAGTTTTTAAGAATGAAACAGATGTATATGCAGCTCCTACTATTGAAGTAAGTGCAGCAGCAAATATAACAAGTCCAAATATTTTATACCCTATTACTCCAGCACCGATTTTGAAAGCAGATGCAGGTGGGTTTGCAGGATCAAGTTTAGCTCCTGAATAAACTACACCAAGAACTGCAAGGAATAACATTATTCTTATAATAGAAGCGATTGATACTCCCATAATAGAACTTTGATTAATTTTATCAAGGTTTTCTATTCCTTTTGTATCAGCATCTATAAGTCTGTGTGCTCCGGCAAATGTGATATATCCTCCAATTGTTCCTCCAATAAGTGTTACCATTGAAAGAGTTAAATCGCTGTAGCTTTCAGGGAATATTGCACCATGAAGAGCTGCACCAACAGGAGGATCTGCAACTACTGCAACATATCCCATTACAACTATCATAAGTGCTCCTAAAAACTTAGTAAGTTTATCCATTACAGGTCCCATATCTTTAGATAAGAATACAAATACTGCAAGTGCTCCTGAAATAATAACTCCTGCTGTAATATTTACTCCAAAAAGTGTATTTAAACCAAGAGCTGCTCCTCCAACGTTCCCTATATTAAAAGCAAGTCCTCCAAGTGAAACAAGCCCTGCTATAAAATAACCTAATCCTGGAACAACTTTGTTTGCTATGTCTTGTCCTCTCATTCCAGAAACACAGATAACTCTCCATATATTAAGCTGAACTATAAGAGTTGCCACTGTAACAACTAAAATTGTAAATGCGAAATTTTCTTTAAATTTTTCTGTAAATACTGCTGTTTGTGTTAAAAATCCTGGTCCTATTGCAGAAGTTGCCATCAAAAACGCAGCTCCCACTATTGCCCCTTTATTTTTGTTATCTGCCATTATTTATCACCTCTTAAAGAAGATATTTCTACACCTTCATTGATTAAAGCTTCTCTTATATTTTTAGAGAAAACAAGTGCTTCTGGATTATCCCCGTGAATACAAATAGAATGAACTGTAATTTCTACATCTTTTCCATTTATACTTTCAACTTTTCCTTCTTTTACCATTCTGATAACTCTTTTTATTGCTAAATCTTTATCGTGAATAACTGCTCCTGGTAAAGTTCTTGCAACTAATGTTCCATCATCATTATATGCACGGTCAGCAAATACTTCGTTTGCCACTTTAAGTCCTAAAGCCTCTCCTGCTTTTATCATTTCACTGTTTGCAAGTCCCATAAGAATTAAATTATCATCTACCTCTTTTATTGCCTCAGCTATTGCCATAGCAAGTTTGGCATCTTTAGCAGCCATATTATATAAAGCTCCATGAGGTTTTACGTGCTGAAGTTCTACTCCTGCAGCTTTTGCAAAAGCCTGTAATGCTCCTAACTGATATTTAATATATGTTTTTACCTCTGCTGGTGATGCGTTTAAATTTCTTCTTCCAAATCCAACTAAATCAGGAAATCCAGGATGTGCTCCAACTGCTACACCGTTTTTCTTAGCAAGGTCCACAGTTTTTTCCATTACCATAGAATCACCTGCGTGCCAGCCACATGCTACGTTTGCAGAAGATATATATTGAAGAACATCTTCATCCATTCCTATTTTATAAGCTCCAAAACTTTCCCCTAAGTCACAATTTAAATCAACTCTAACCATGTTTTGTCCCTCCATTTTTTAATTTAGTATACATTATTCACATCAAACGTTTAATTAACGATAGTTTAGCATTTTTTTTGGCAGATTACAATAATTTTTTATTGATATTTTAATTGAATTATGTTAGTTTTTTATAGATTAAAAAAGTTTAATAATTATTTTATATTATAGGTCTTTTATTAATAGGGAATAAAAAAAGGTATAAAATATTACAAAATTTTTTTCAAATTTTTAATACAATATACCTAAATACATTAAATCATTTATATACTTCTATATTTTCTTATAATATGTCGCTGGTCCTCTTCCCTCTTTCTTAACTAATCCTTTTTCCTGTAAAGAATTTAAAGTTTTTCTTATCATCCTTTCACTTAGTGATAACTTTTCCTGCAATTCTTTTCTCACTGCTTTTTCTGTAATTAACTCGTATACTTTCTTTTCTGTTTCAGTTAATTTTTCCTCTTTTACTAATCCGGCACTATCCGGCACTAATCCGGCACTATCCGGCACTAATCCGGCACTATCCGGCACTAATCCTTTTCTATAAAAAGTTAATACAATAGAATCGCCTGTTTCTTTTATATCAGGAGATTTTAAACCTGCATTTTTACACAAATTTATCATTCTGTTTATTCCGCTGCCCCACTTTTCAATAAAATCTAATTCTTTAAAAACTCTGGCAAGAACTCTATTTCTTATTTCTGATCTTCCTGAATAAATCTGTTCTATTGTTAAAGTGCTTGGCAGTCCGCCCGGTGATATTACCTCTACAATATCATCATATATTCCTATTTTAATATCTCTTCCCTGATTAGAATAATCCCTGTGAACAATAGCATTTATAATTCCCTCTCTTAAAGCTGTCATAGGAATTTCTAAAATATCTTTTCTTCGAAATCCTTCAAATTCACTTTTTATATTTAAATGATTTTCTAAAAATATTTGTATATTTTCAATTTTTTCAAATATATTTCCTGTAAACTCTTTTTTATCTAAAAAGATATCCATTGTCTGCCCTTTAAATCTGGCACAATTTATATTAGAATTTTCATATAAACCGAGAAGAATGCCCAGTCCTTTTGTAAGTTTTAGTTCTTTACCCTCTTTTTTAGCAAGCCCTAGATTTATAATTTTTTCTTCTGATAAATCTTTTCCTTTTTCATCGAATTTTTTCTTTAAAAAAGAAAAATCTATATCTTTATAGTCTAATTCCCAATCTATTTCTTCATCAAAAGTAATATTTTTTCTTTGCCTTTCTAATTCTAAAATATTTTCATAATCAGCTTTTCTATTACTTGCCCCAACTCTTATATATACTCCATTTTCTTTTCCTAATGATTTTATATAGTAAGGTTTCAAATTGCCCGGAAAAATTTCTATTACAATAATAGTTTTTTCTTCTGCATTTTCTGTATAAATACTCGTATTTATATTAGGATAGCATAAGTCATAAATTATACTGTTTAAACTATCAATAGTTTTAAATATATCCATTTCTTCTTCTATTCCTACTATTTTTCTATCATCTGTAATCCCAATTAAAATTTTTCCTCCTGCACCATTGGCAAAAGCTACTGCTGTTTGAGAAATTTTTTTTGAACTTGGTATTGTTTCTTTAAATTCAATAGTTTTATTTTCTCCATTCTTAAGAATTTTTGATATATCCAAAATAATCACCTGCACTTTAAAGTCTAAAGCTCTTAAATTAATTTTTATTAGTTCTTTAATATTATTTTATCATATTTTGTTATATTTTTTTATAAATAAAACTAAAAAATACAATTATTCAAATCTCTTTTTCTCAATAAATCTGTAATAAATATATGTGCATAAAGGTATCAGCCATATATAAAAAGCATATGGAACAAATTTAAAACTGCTTATTCCAAGCATTGTACAAGGAAGATAGCAGGCTATATTCCATGGTATAATTGCAGGGATAACTATTGCAGAGTTTTCTATATCTTTTGCCAGATCAATTTTTTCTATCTTCTTTTCATCATAAACTTTTTCTATAATCTGTTCTGTCATTATAACAGTTATAGTCTGGTTTGCCCCTATCATACTTGTAATAATGCTTACAATAACTGTATTTCTGAAAAGCTCAGCTCTTGTTTTTATATTATCAATTTTGCTTTTTATAAAATCAAGAATTTTTAACTGCTCAAAAACCCCTATAAGAGCACACGAAACAACTATAAGAGCAGAGGCATTAAGCATTGACTTTACTCCTCCGCCTTTTATAATCTTTTCAAGAGCAGTCCCGTCAAACTTATAAAATCCTAAAACAAGATAATTAACTATATCCATAACTTTTTCCCTCTGCACCATAAAAGCAACAAAAGAGGCAAGAACAATACTCACAGCCATAGAAATTCTTACATTTATTCTCAGAAGAGAGAAAACAATAATAGAAACAAGAGGAATAAAAATAAATCTTGCATCTAAATTATAATTCTGAAGAATTAAATTAGGAAGATTACTTTTGCTCATATCAAGAACATAGCTTTTTGACAGAAAAGTATAAAATACACTTGTCAAAATATATGGAACTATCATAGATTTTATCATGTTTTTTAAGTTTGAATATATATCAACTCCTGCAAGGCTTGAAACAAGATTTGCACTTGAAGAAAGAGGCGACCACCTGTCCCCGAAATATATTCCTGAAATTATTGCAGCCCCTACAATATTTACATTTATATCTCCGCTTTTAGCTATTGCCATAAGAGCAACACCTATTGTACTTGCTGCTCCAAGAGAACTTCCAAGGAAAAATGCAACAATGCTTGTTATTAAAAAAGTAAAAAAAACAAAAAAAGTAGGATTTATAAATTTAATTCCATAAAAAACTATTCCGGGAATTGTTCCTGATGCAAGCCAGCTTGCTGTTAAAGCTCCTACAAAAAGAAAAACACTTAAAACTATTTTAGATTTTTTACTGTATGCATACGAAATATTTATTATAGACTCAACAGAATTTTTCTTTGCTGCAGACAAAAGAAAAAAAACTGCATACACTGTAAAAACTGCCATGCCCAAAAGAAACTTTGTTTTTATAATATAAAACAAGATTACTGATAAAACTCCTAAAAATAATGCCTTTTTCATTTCCCTCACCTTTTTTATTATGTATGATTGCTTATAAATATAAAATATCACATTTATATTTTAAAGGTCAAACTGTTAAAATTGATACATGATACAAAATTTAGCTGTAACTATTTAAAAAACAAAGTTTATTTAATATTTTCTGTATTATAATTATATTATAACTTTTATATATAAAATGTCTATATTTCTTAATTTATTTTTTTTAAAAGAAAGTTTGAAATATTTTCAAAGTAATAATATAATGTAAAGAAAAAGGGAGGAGAAGGTAAAAAATGTCATACTTATTAGTTATAACAGCAGCAGCTTTATGGGGAGCAATAGGTCTTTTCTCCAAAACAGCAGGAAATATAGGTTTTGTACCTGTGGAAATATGTTTTATCCGTTCTGTTTTTTCTGCTTTGATTTTAGGAGTTTTCTATTTTATAAAAGACAAAAGTATTTTTAGACTTGAAAGCGTAAAAGATTTAAGATATTTTATTGGAACCGGAATTATAAGTTTTTCTTTATATAACTGGAGTTATGTAATTGCCATAAAAGAAACATCTATGGGAGTGGCTGCCATTCTTTTATATACAGCACCTTCGTTTATAATGATTCTTTCTGTTTTTCTTTTTAAAGAAAAAATTACAAAAATGAAACTGGCTGTTCTGGCAGTAACATTTTTTGGGTGTATGCTGGTTACAGGAATTTTTGAAGGCGGAAACAGTATTTCTTTAAAAGGCTTTATATATGGTATAATTTCAGGATTTGGATATGGACTTTACAGTATTTTTGGAAAGTATGCTTTAAGAAAATACTCTTCTGTTACAGTTGTTTTCTATACTTTTCTTATGTCTGCAGTGCTCCTTATAATTATCGGAAATCCTATTTCTGTAATTACAAAAATTAACAACACAGGTTCATGGATATTTGCTTTTGCATTTGCTGCATGTACAACAGCTGTTCCATATATTTTATACACAAAAGGACTTTCAAATATAGAAGCCACAAAAGCATCTATTCTTTCAAACATAGAACCTGTTGTGGCTGCATTAATTGGTATATTTGTTTTTTCCGAGCACGTAGGAATTTTAAAAATCTTAGGAATATTTTTAGTAATTGGTGCTGTATGTATGCTGAATATTGCAGAAAAAAAGAATTAATTTTAGAAAAATTTAAATAATCCTGCTCCAATTCCTCCGCCTATATACGGTCTTACAGGAACTTTTTTTGTGAAATCAAGCCCGATGCCTACACCTACTCCTGCTGTTGGAGTCAATCCTGAGCATCCGCTTAAAGAGAAAACCACAGCAAGCAGTATTATTAATTTTATTATTCTATTCATAAAGAAGTCCTCCTTAATTACTATATAAAAGATATAAACAGTATACCCTTAAAATCTGCTTAAAGCAAGGGTATTTATTATTTTTTATATATATTAAATAACTGCTTTTTTCATGCTGTACAAGAGAAATATATGGTGCTGAATTCCTAAAATTTGCTTTTTTTAAGAAATAATGATATAATAACTGTGTGAAGTAAAAATTTAATAAAAATCGCTTAATTTATCTGATAAAGCGGGGGACCCACTTTTTTGGGGCGTATTTCTCTTTTGAGAATAGGATAACTCATTCAATCCGAGCCCGTCAGCTAACCTCGTCAGCGTTGATTGGGAAGCCTTGGCTTTTATATTTTTTGTATTAAACACCATGACTTTTCATGGTGTTTTTTTGTTGTTTAAATTTTTGCGTAATAAAGTGCTAAGGAGGAAAAAATATGAATTTTTTAAACTATTTGATTATGAATAAGGAGCAGGTATTTACACTTTTAATAGAACATATTAATCTTACAATTTTATCTGTAACCCTTGCAATTATAATAGGTGTCCCTTTGGGAATTTTAATCAGTCATTTTTCAAAAATCAATAAACCTGTTATGATTCTTGCAAATGTTATTCAGGCAGTGCCGAGCATGGCTCTTCTTGGTTTTTTAATCCCGTTTCTTGGAATAGGAATTGTTCCGTCAGTGTTTATGGTGGTTCTTTACTCTCTTCTTCCAATAATAAAAAATACTTTTACAAGTATAAGCGGAATAAACCCACAGGTTATAGAAGCAGCAGAGGGAATAGGAATGACAAGATTCCAGATTCTGTTTAAAGTACAGATACCTATGGCTCTTCCTGTAATAATGGCAGGAGTAAGAATTTCAGCTGTAACTGCTGTAGGACTTATGACAATGGCTGCATTTATAGGTGCAGGAGGACTTGGATATCTTGTGTTTTCAGGAATAAGAACAGCAAACAATTATCAGATTCTTGCAGGAGCTGTTCCTGCATGTTTCCTTGCTCTGTTTATTGATTTTACAGCATCGATAATAGAAAAAGCTGTTGTCCCTCAAGGAATAAATCTGAAAAACAAAACAAATAAAAAAGGACGTTTATTTCAAAAAGCAGTTATGGGAGCTGTAATAATCTGTATTTTCTACACATTTTTTAACACAGGAATACAAAAATTTGCAAAGCCTGTGAAAAAAATAGTTGTAGCAAGCAAGGACTATACAGAGCAGGAGATTATGGGAAATATTCTTGCTGACCTTATAGAAAACAAAACAGATTTAAAAGTTGAAAGAAGGCTTGCCCTTGGAGGAACACAGGTGGCATTCGGGGCATTAAAAGCAGGAGAGGTTGATATCTATATGGAATATACAGGAACTCTTTATGCAGATATGCTGAAACATAACCCTTTGGAAACAAATGTAACTTCAAAAGATGTATATGAAATTTCCAAAAAAGAGATTAAAGAAAAATATAATGTAGTTGTTGGAAACGAGATAGCTTTTAACAATACTTACAGACTGGCAGTAAGAAAAGATACAGCAGAAAAATATAACCTGAAAACAATAAGCGACCTTAAAAAAGTAAGCAGTAATATGATAATCTCTCCAACTTTAGAGTTTACAAACAAGCATGACGGATTATCTGGATTACAGGAAAAATATAAAGGTTTAAAATTTAAAGATATTATCTCTATTGACGGAGCTCCACGTTATCAGGCTCTTAGTGCAGGAGAAAGTGATGTGATAGATGCCTTCTCAACAGACGGACTGATAAAAACATACGACCTTGTAATATTGGAAGATGATAAGGAATTTTTCCTGCCATACCACGCTGTTCCTATTATGAAAGAGGAAACTATGAAAAAGTATCCTGAGCTTGCAGGAATAACAGATTCTTTAACTGAACTTTTAACAGATGAAGTAATGCGTAATCTTAATTATCAAGTTGACGTATTGAAAAAAACTCCTGAAGAAGCAGCACATGAGTTTTTAACAGAACACAGTTTAATCAATTAATTTGAGAGAAGATAAAAGGAGTGATAAATCAATGATAGAATTTAGAGGAATAAATAAAATTTTTAAAAACAACATAGTTTTGTATGATATAAATTTAACATTAGAAGAGGGAACAATAACAGTTTTTGTAGGTCCCAGCGGGTGCGGAAAAACAACAACAGTAAAAATGATAAACAGGCTGATAAAGCCTACATCAGGAAAAGTGCTTATAAACGGAGAAGATATTTCTAAGAAAAATGTAATATCTTTAAGAAGAAATATTGGTTATGTCATCCAGCAGACAGGGCTTTTCCCTCATATGACAATAAAAGAAAATATAGGGATAGTTGCAAAAATGCACAAAATGAAACCTAAAGAGATAGAAGAGAAAACAAGAGAATTAATGGAAATGGCAGGATTAAGCTACGAAAAATTTGCTGACAGATATCCTGCTGAACTGAGTGGAGGGCAGCAACAGAGAGTGGGAATAGCCAGAGCTCTGATAATCAATCCTGATATAATTTTAATGGACGAGCCTTTTTCAGCTTTGGACCCTATAACACGTTCTCAACTGCAGGATGAGCTGATAAATATTCAGACACAGTTTAAGAAAACAATAATATTTGTAACTCACGACATGGACGAGGCTATAAAAATAGCTGATAAAATATGTATAATGGGAAAAGGAAGAGTTATTCAGTATGATGATCCTGAAACAATTTTAAAAAATCCTGCCAATGAGTTTGTAAGCGACTTTGTTGGAAAAAACAGAATATGGTCATCTCCTGAATATATAAAAGTAAAAGATATTATGATAGAAGACCCTATAACATGTTCACAGGATATCTCTCTTTTAAAATGTATTAAAAAAATGAGATATGAAAGAGTTGATACTCTTCTTGTAACAGACAGAAAAGGAAAGCTTAACGGAATAATAACAGGAAAAATGATACAGAAAGAAAAAGAGCACTACAAACTTGTAAAAGATATAATGGAACAGCCTCGTGCTGTAACTGCACCGGATAACTCTATTATAGACATTTTAAAAGAAGTGACAGAAAAAAATCTGTCAAGCCTTCCTGTTACAGATGAAAATGGAATACTTAGAGGACTGATTACAAAAAGCAGTCTGGTAACCACATTAAGCCAGCAGTTTGAATAACTTTTTTTGAAATTTGACTTTTATATTTTTTTGTTATACTATTAGTTTATAGGGAACTATAAATTTGTTAAGAAAGGAGAAATGTATGGCATTTTTTAAAGAGTTCAAAGAGTTTGCAGTTCGTGGAAATGTTATGGACATGGCAGTTGGGGTTATAATTGGAGGCGCTTTTGGAAAAATCGTTACAAGCCTTGTTAATGATATTATTATGCCTTTAATCGGTCTGGTTACAGGAAGAATTGATATATCAAAACTGGCTGTTGAAATTCCATCAGGAAAAGTAGACGGAGCACCTGTTATAATAAAATATGGGGTTTTCCTTCAGACAACTTTAGATTTCATTATAATAGTTTTCTGTATTTTTGTGATGGTTAAGATAATAAACAAATTAAAACACAAGGAAGCTGAAGCTCCAAAACAGCCTCCTGCTCCATCAAAAGAAGAAGTTCTTCTTACAGAAATCCGTGATTTATTAAAACAAAAATAGTAACTACGAGAGTATAACTTAAATCTAAAAAAATAAAAAATTTAAAAAGCTAAGCTGAAATAATCGGCTTAGCTTTTTTTAATTTAAATTTTTATTTGTTCATATTATCACACAGCACATCTTCCAGCAGCCTGCTTGATTTAAATTTTACATGTGACTTTTT
>OGZM01001671.1_pt1 | contig 15785 bp, 18 predicted proteins | sample 1576821 | NCBI WGS metagenome assembly OGZM01 (sample SAMEA3541491, study PRJEB24748) | human gut metagenome | biome: human gut; feature: human-associated habitat; material: faeces | place: China | collected 2012
ATGATAATAGCCATTGGTGCCTTGGTGTTTGCTGAAGTAGAAAATCAACACATACCATTACCAATTATGGTGATTTTTATAGTGGTTGTAATAGTTCCGGGTTTTTTGCTCATGATAGCACCTATAAAGGGGGTATGGGATATTATTGTAGATGGTGATGATATTACTGTGGTGAAAGCATTTGTTTTTAAACGTCATTGGAAGTTTTCTGATATTATCTGTGGGAGAGTAACTAGAGGAGGAATGAAAATATATGTGGAAGGAAGAAAGAGAAAAGCTTTTTTTGTAGATGGAATGTGTGAAGGATATAGTAATTTTTTAAAAAGGATGGAAAAAGAAGAAAAAGAGATGGACTGTCCGAAAGAAGATTGAATACAGTAATTGAAATAGTATAAGCAGGAATTATAAATGGGGAAACAGTATTAAAGTCACCATGGTATGAAAAGAGAATGGCACTAAAGTCAATTAATAAATAATTATAGAATGGGATATTTAAATGATTTAGGAGATACCATACGAAAGGAGAAAAAACTACATGGAGAGAAAGAACATATCCATCAGAACATACAAAAGAAAGGCGCAGATCTGGTTTGGGACAGAAGCGGATTCATTTTCTTACGACTTTGTATGGCATCTTCCACTTCAGATGTGCCTGGATGGAGAAATCTTGAATTTAAAAAGAGAGGGAAATGTCAAGGTCTTTCTGAATAATCAGATTGTAAGTGACAATCAGATGATTATCAAAAATGGAGATCAGATACATATTGAAGATTTTACGATTACATTTTTTAAAGAAAAACTGGAAATAGTGAGAAACATCATAAGAGAGTCATTATCAGGTAATGCGGCTTTTGCTTTACTGGTGTATTCATTATTGCACTCCCTCCCCATTAAAACCTTTGCTGATTTATTTGTGACGATACTGTTATTTATAGCGATTATCGCTGTTGTGATATGGCTATTTCTAATCATCTATGTTTATTTTTGTGAGTTATTCAGAAGTCACTGGATAGCAGTCTGGTTTATCCTCTGGTCTGTGGTAATCAACCTCACTATTGGATTTGGCATTTATGACAAATTAGCACCAGTCATTTCACTAATGAAATAATAAAAAACCACATCACTCCAGACCATATGGCTGACAACATAATACAAACAAACATCCTTCTGAAACTGTCAAACTTCGTGATAACCGGTATGGTACTGACTGCCATTGAAACAACCGGTACGGCACACTGATTCATAACCGCACCACAAAGAAACAAGAAATTATCTGGCAGCATACATACACTTATGACATTTACTACAAAGAAGACAAACGAGCTCAGCAGATAAACTCCTTTATTATTTGGTCCTGTAAAGAAATAACCAACAACCCCCACGATAAACAGGCTGGCACCTGTAAAAAAACACAAATCCCCTGTATGCATATATAACCTTTGGTTAAAAATTCGGTTTAAAATCTTCAGAAACGTTCAGGAACTGTTTTGCCAGGTCGTCCTGTGAAATAAAGCCGTATGATAACGGGCGAACACTGCCCTGTTTCGGGTCAACCAGCATCATGGCCGGGAAATATTTCACACCGAGGCGCTGCGCCTGCCCCTGGTCAGTCCGGGAATCCGGCAACAGCGGATTAATCACGCCATCCACGGAAACGGGAATAACACTCAGACCATAGGTATCCCTGAAGCCATTAATGACCTGCGCCAGTTGCCCGTCGATGGGGTCCTGCCCCCGGTAAAAAAACATGATGCCGTAGTGTTCAGCCAGTTTCGCAATGGCCTGTCGCTGCTGCGCCTGGTCTGCCGCCAGCTGGTTCCGGACCGTGCCGTTGTAATGGCTGTACTGCAGGTTATAGTCCAGTTCGGGATGTGCCAGCATGGCCTTTTTAGCACTCATGGTGAAAAGCCCGGCCTGCTGAGTCCAGTAATTCTGCAGCCGGAAATATTTCACAAAATTATCCACGCCGGGATACAGAATAGCTTCGTACAGCGCCCGCTTTGTTGCCGTCTGCAGCGCGGTCAGTTTCTGCATAATGTCCGGCTCCTGACGGGGGGCTGCAGGTACTGGTTTATTTTCTTTTTCCTTCGGATTTATTTTCTCGTTATACCACTGCCAGCCTGCATCTTTTCCTGACGCCGGAAAAATAAAGCAGCAGAGTAACAGTGGCAGTAATGCTTTATTCATCTTCATTCCTTTCATCACTTTTTCTTTCATCAGGTTTCTGCAGGTCAGTCAGGGCAGAAAAACAAAAATACAGAATAAACAGAAGCACACCGGAGTAAAGGATAACGAAAGCAGCGGCAAGCATCCCGTCTGCCGTGGTTTCTTTTACCGTATCCCACGACCAGATAATTACCGGGGAAATGACAATCGCTGTAATCAAAAGCCGGATAAGAAAATCAATAAAACGGTTCGACGTGAATATGACTTTCATCATTTCCCCCGGTTATTTTCCATACCTTACTGTCCTGCCTGTTTCAGCTGGTCAGCAATCTGCTCTTTCACTTTCTGCGTCAGAACGCCACTGTCCGGGATTTTCTGGTTATTCATCAGGTCTTCGTAGAAGTTAGTGAAATCCAGTCTGTCGAACTGAATTTTCTGCAGCTCATCAACCGTAATCCCCCGACAGTCAGGATGCTTCGCACTGCCAAACCCGATACGCAACTGCCCGTTACGCCCCTGCTGCTGGACTATCTGCGCCAGCTTCGAATCAAACTGACAGTAGCTGCGTTTTTTCTGCAGACAGACACCCAGCACTTTCTTCGAACAGAACTCTCCGACACTGACGGTCAGTTTGTTTGATTTTGCTTTAGCCAGGGCCTTTTCATCACTGCTGCATTTGGCCAGCCCGATATCCTGTCCCCAGCCGCTGTCCTTACAGCAGTTGCTGTATCCGGCTGCAGCCTTCTTACAAAATTTCGCCTGACCGGTGAAAGCACGGACATCCACCCCGTTCAGCGCCGCAACATCCTTACCTGCTGCGGCCAGTGCCGCCAGCTGAGAAACGGCTTCGGCAAAATCATTACTCTGCCCGCTCTGAGCCTTATCACATTCGCCATCGAGACAGAAGACGTCTCCCCCACAGACCATCACTTTCCCGGATGTTTTTGACTCGCAGGAGTACGTGGCGTACTCATGCAGACAGGTTCCCTCATCGGAATAAAACGCGCACTGACGTGAGGCCAGCGTACAGGCCGGATTATCGACATATTTCTGACAGGTGCCGTTATCTGCGGACTGAGTGACATATTTATCCCGGTATGCCCAGCATGCCTGTGTGATGTTCCAGGGTTTACCTTCCATCACTCCGGTTTTCGTACCACCCGGCTCTGAACACTCAGTGCCTTTCAGCACGCCATCCGCTTTATTAAACGGACAACTCTCCACCCACTCCACCCGGGGAACCCATTCTTTATCACGGACCTTCATCCTGAGTTTCAGCGTAAAGGTGGAAGCACCACTGACAAGCGATTCATAGACTTTCCTGTCACCATTCCCGTGCGGGAGGCAATTACCGTTAGCAGTACAGCCACTACCGGTCAGAACCTGCCCCTGTGTCACCTGCAAACCTGTCGCCCCGGACAGGGGGTAAGTATCCGACTGCCCGTTTGCCAGGCCGACATTAAAGGTTGTATTCATGAAGGTATAACGGGAGTTCAGGAAGAAAAAAGCGGCGTATACAGACAATGATGCACTTTCCACTGTACCGGTTACCGGAGCCGTGACACTGAACACCAGTTTCAGCCCGTTCATACTGAACCGGAACTGTGAGTGCGGTATCGTCACTTCACGATATTCATCCGTGTATTTCCAGTCCCCGGTGATACTGGCAGTCCGTGTGCAGTACTCCTCCACCATCGTGTCCCGCTCACAGGTATAGTTTGTGAATTCACTGCGGTTTATCTCCTGCGCACTGCACTGCTGTCCGGTATTTCCCACAATGCTGTCAGCCCGGTTCACCACATCCCTGCCGGTCTGAATGAACGGTGCATCCGGTGACAGAATGTCTTTCGGCTTGTTCATGAAGGACTCTGTGATGGTTTTTCCGGTTTCACCGGTCGCCCATTCCGTGGTGCCGTCATTTTTCAGGCCGCCATCCCCGCCGGCAGTCACGCCACCGTAATATTTTGTCTCGTCCGGATTCGCGTTATAGCTGGGGATACTCTCCTGTGGCTTAAAGCCCTGAATACTGCCTGTACCCTGCCCCTGAATCTGACGGGCAAAATCAGAACCGGCCCGGTAATCACTGTTGCTGTCAGCCTGTGCCATGCCGGCAACCAGAGCCAGTATCAGAGGTAAAATACGTTTCATTTCCCGGAATCTCCTTTCCCTGCCAGTAAATCATGAGCCACCTGCCGGCAGTCACCCGTGGCGGCCACTTTCTCCAGCGCCTGGCCGACCCGCAGGTTTCCCCGGATGATGTCGTATCCCTGACTGCAGAACACCACCAGTGCCGGTACACTGCGAATGCCGTACTGTGAAAACAGCGTCGGGTCGATCTGAACACCATCAGTCGCGCCGTCTTTCACCAGGGACAGCACGGCTTCAGCGGTGGTCTTCAGGTCATTGTTCACCATGCCCCGCAGTGTGGCCGGAATACCGTAGTGCCGGGTTTCGCCCAGCATCCGTTTCAGCCCCTCTTCGGGAATGGAAAACGACACAAAATACAGGGCACCCTGCCGGGGTTTCCCGTCCTGCGAAGCCTGCTGTTTACGAACCAGCTCATCCAGAAAATGGTTATCTGAACGCTGAAGGGGGTTTTCCAGCACCTGTTTCTCCGCCCAGGCTTTCAGCTGATGGTCAGGTTTCTCTCGCAGTTGTCTGCTTAAATTTTCCTGCTGCTTCAGGAACTGGCGGTTTTCAGGTGTGTTCACATTTTCTGAAGCATGAACAGCAAGATGCATCCCTGCTGTCAGAGCAAAAAGTGCAAATATTTTCCGGTTCATGATATTTCTCACTTTCTGCTATTTACAGGCATGAACTCATCAGAAAAAAGATAATTGAGAAAAACAGCCACAAACGCACATGTAAATGTCACCTTCAGATATAATCTGACAAGTGTCACTTGTTCTGATATATCTGCCTTCTTCCATTCATGAATAATTTCAGCGAGAAAACTGTCAGGTGCAAAATAAAATAATATAACGGGCACTATTACAAGACCAAAAGGAAATAATTTTAATGTTCTGCTTATCAGCCTGAGCAGTACAGCACTTATTTTCCTGAGGTGCTGAATATATTTACTGTCCATTGTTGCCATTTTCATTTCCTCTTATTCATTAAAATGATTTACAGGAATACACAGTTACGTTTACGCCACATCAGGTAGCCGAAGTTTTTCTTTGTGTTGGGCGGATTTTTTCCCGTCTCCCAGCGCATCACACTGCGCCCGAACGGATGGCACTGTCCGCTGTCCGGATACATATTCACCATCTGATAACGCCAGCGTTCTTTAGGCAGGATTGGGGACGGATATTCATTACAGACGGCGTTATTTTTCCCGATGGTTTCCATAATCATGCCCTGACGGTGCAGCTTGAATGCCATGCGTTCACTGACCAGCAGGGAGGACTGCAACGGACTGGACTCATTACTCACCCAGCCATTGAACGGGTACATACTGCCCTGCGAACCGGCACACCAGAACAGAACATCGAGAGGCATATTAAAGGCACTGGCAATGGCATCTGCTGCGCAGGCCCCCTGTGCTATCGGATTGGCAAAGATGACAGCTTCCGGATTGAGAATGGTGGTCAGGCTGCTGTCCGTCCAGGTGGGGTCAATTTCAGAAAGATAAGCGATATCCAGGTCACCACCTTCCAGACAGCCCAGCGATGTGATGATGTTAAGCCAGTACGTCAGCGGGTATTTGTACCAGTGAACGTGATAGAACGCCCCGTTCACCTGCTTCTCATCCTTTTTCGCCGTTCCCTGTGCCGTTTTACCAAAAGCCGGCAGGCTGAAGCCCAGGTTCACCATGCATCCCGGTGACCGGGTGACGTCCGTCAGCGCCATCGGCTCCCAGTAACCAATGGCCAGCCCGATACGCCTGAACAGCGGCGGCGGTGCCGGACAAATCTGAATGGGCATCGACGGGTTCGCCGTGTCGGGGACCTTACCCTGACTGACTTTGATACTGCCCAGCGAGAGCGGGAAAATACAGCTCCAGCAGATATCCGTGATCGGGTTTACAAAACGCCCCTCACAGGCAGAATCCGCAGATGCCGCAGGGACATGACCGGCGAGAAGGAATAACATCAGCAGCCACAGGCTTCGCTTCATTTTCTGCCCTCCTCTGCCGGAATAAATTCCACCTTCAGGAAGCGATCGCCGGGAACGGCGCTCACCCGTGCCGGGACCTGATCAATGCCGAGGCGCTGGCAGAGCACACCGTTCTGGTCAAAGTAAACACGGCTGTCCAGAGACTTCTGCATCTCCGGGATACTGCCCTGCACGAGGATAATTTTGCTCTCCAGTGTGGGCGGCGTCTGGCGTTTCATCCAGGCCACCTGCGCCGGATCATCGCCATTGATGAAATACAGCGTCTGGTTAAAAGGCACATACTGCAGCGGATTCATCACTTCACCCTGACGGGCAAACACCCGCCCTTCGTTATCCCGGATATCCGCAGCCAGTCTGACGGACGGGTCAAACAACCGGCTGCTGTATTTCTCCGTGCGTCCGATACCGGGCACGGCAGGGGGCCGCAGACTGTTGCGGATCACCCGCTCCTTAAAGGCATCTATTTTCCGGCCCATCTCACCGGACTGCTCCAGTGCCGTCAGGCGCTGCATGATCACCGTCAGCATGTCCGGCTCCTTTACCGGCCACAGATCGCCCCAGGTGCCAAGATCGGCGGCGACCACACTCTGCCCCCATATCAGCAGGGCAATCAGCCCCCGGCATCTCATGGTTCCGCTCTCATTCGCCGGGCAATATCCTGCTGGATTTCCCGGGTGATATCCGGAGCCCCCTGTACCACGGCAGGCGACACCAGAATGACCGCGTGGTGTTTCTGCTGCCACGCCTGCAGGCTGGCTTCCAGTGCCGTGTTAAAACGCGCTGAAAGGGCTTTTGACTGTGCTTCTGACAGTTGTTTCTGACTGGCGCTGTCAAAAAACGCATCCACGGTCTGTTTCATGTTGAAGGCGGCAGTCACCGGTGCGTTCAGTCTGACAATGCCATAACTGATGGCTGCGTTCAGTAACACCATTGCCAGGCATCCCGGCACGGTCCACCACCAGTGGCTGCGTCGGGGGGCTGTAACATCAGTCGTTTTTTGCGTTGTGGTCATGCAACACTCCTGTATTTCTCATGTTCTTCCAGCCAGGCCTCCAGCGAAGCCATCTCCGGCCCCGATTTCTTCCACGCCAGCTGCCACACCGCCTCATGAATACTCATACCCTCTCTGCGTTTCTGCTGCACAAACTCAAAATCCGGGCCGTCAGAGCTGTACATGGCGCGGCTTAACGGGTCCACAAACAGGCGGTGCCAGGAGGAATGGTTTTCCACCTGCAGCAGGAAGGAACTGAACCACTGGTCTTTGGCCGCACCAAACTTACCAATCATGTCGCGCTGCAGTGGCTGGAACTGATCCGGGAATAACTGGTTATATTTCGCGAACTCCTTCGCACTCTGTTTGAGGATAATTTTGTAGGAGGAGTTACCCCATGCCGCACGGGCCGCACTGGAGGCCTTGTCAGAGTCAAAGTCGACGATGTTCTGTGTGATGGTGATATAGGCACCGGTATGACGGCGACAGGTGCGGTAACCTTTTTGAATAAACTCACCAACTTTACGATTTTTGAAGTCCAGCAGACGCCAGCCTTCATCAATGACGTTCAGTTTCTTGAGGGTACGCGGCGTGCGGTACATCCGGTTCTCGATGTAAATGATAAGGCTGAACATCACCGCAACCAGCAGTGACGGACGGTCTTCCAGCCCACCCAGCTCCAGCACCACCATTCTGGCATCATCCCGCAGGGACGGCTCATCAGAGTTAAAATACCGGCCATAAGTGCCGTTGGCAGTGTACTGGTCAAGCAGCACAATCATTTCATCCAGACGGCTGCGGATGGTCGGTGACCCGGCATACTGCTCGCTGTCACTGGCGTTTTTCAGGAAATCCACCACGTCATCAATACGTGCCCTGTTCTCTTTGGCCAGCCAGGAGGCCCTGACCGCCTGCAGCAGCAGACCTTCATGCACTTCATCCAGGTTACCGTTGGGGCTGGCCATCACTGACAACTGGTCACGGACACGCTCCGCTGACTGGTCGATATCGGTGATGTTCGCAAACGGGTTAAAACGCAGGGTTTCACCGTCCAGATATACGCCACCCATGTTCTCACACAGGGACTTGTAGCCATCCCCCATGTCGAACACCACGGCAAAGCCCCCGGAGTCCAGCACGCTGCGGATAAGTGGCTGTATCAGCCCGGTTTTACCGGCCCCGGAGGTGCCACAGACCGCCATGTTGTAGTTGGTGTTATTCATCCCCCGGAAGAAAATATCGATAAACGCCAGCTGGTTACGGTAGGTGGGCGCCAGCAGACCTGCCGGTGTCAGGGGGTTATCCGCCACTAACGGCATCAGGTTGGCAACATTAAAGCTCTCTGCGCGCTGAACCACTCCGGCCTCTTTCAGCTGTTTAAACAACCCTTTCCCGGCCATAAAGGGCAGACAGGTCAGGAAATTGCGCATGTGGTTAAAGCGCGGTGAAATCAGCTCAAAACCGTTTTTACGGAAGCTGTTCAGGATGTCCTGCTCCACTTCCAGTGCCGTTTCATTATTGTCCTTGCAGAAGGCTGTGATGTTGAGGAAGTAGGACACGACAGAAGACTGACCGGAGCCCAGACGCTGACGCAGTTCCCCCCACTCCTTCGCCTCTTTCTCCACGGACGGAAACCATTTGGCATAGGAGGTCTTCGACTTTTTCTCCAGGTCCATGTACTTCAGGTTGGCTTCGCTGTGGGTTTTCACCTGGTCTTCCACCACCAGAGTCAGCGTCAGGATGAACGGACAGGAGATGGACAGTTCCGGGTTCAGCAGGTTGCTGTAGTTGTCGGCCATATTCCACAGGAAGGCGATTTCCGGGTTACGGGCCAGATGGAAATTCAGGATGCGGGCCGTGCTGTTCCTGCCGTTCTCACGCAGGCCCAGCGTCAGGTAATCAGCCCGGACTTTCAGATCAAAACTGTCCTCCACACACTGATAATTCAGATCAGAATACGGGTCCAGCTGACGTCTTTTCGGGTACAGGGAGTCCGGGTTATGGTTAATCATCTCCCCGACAATATCGATAAAGGCCTGTGCATCCACCGTCTGTGTGGCGATACTGGCCCCCTGTAACGACGCCCGGATGATTTTCACCAGGTTTTCCATTTCCAGAATGTCGGCCCGGCTTTTTTTCTTTGAGGGAGAACAGTACGAGAAGAATACCCGGTAATGCCGCAGGGTCAGGGGCAGATTAATCCCCTCCGGCAGCGGAAACTGTGTCGCTGCCGCTTTCATATAATAGGCCCGGGTAATGGCGTTAAACCGTTCAGCCTGTTCACCTGACCAGGAGAACTCACGCAGCCCGTACTCAATCCTGTCACCAACCAGCTGACTGGACATCAGATGGATACACAACGGAATACCGCGCGGCAGTTTGGTGCGCAGCATGTGATCGAGGGCCTCCACAATGGACTCATTCGCCCCATTGATGGGAATGGCTTCCAGCATAAAGCCCATCGTGGTGTCATTCATGAACAGACCGGATTCCTGGTTGTAATCACGGTACGGCAGCAGACGGCTGAACTGCGGGAAGCTCATTTCGCCCAGAACTTCATTGGCCTTTGCGGATTCGTCAGGCAGTTTCAGTGCTGTGACGAGGGAGTTAACCGCCTGAGTGACGGCCTCAAGTGGGTTATTACTCATATGAGTATTCCTTAGTGCGTTTAAAAAAGGAAAATATCAGTCTGTGGCCGTGGATATATCACGCAGTGCCATTCCTGAAACCACAGCACAAATAAGAGATGGAGGCTTTTAACAGGAAACCAGGATTAACGTTCCTTTACTGAATGAGCATCATTTAATGCCTGAAGTTGTTTTTCACGTATCTTATTTCGCTCATTTTCTCTTACCCGTTTCACCTCTGCCATTTCGTTTCTTTCTCTACACGCTGATGCAAGCTCTTTTGCCTTACCAAGACTTAAACATAGCCATAACGCCAACAAATATAAAAGCCAGAACAGATTCTAAATATATCGACTTCATTTCATTTTCCTTTGAAGCAGTAAGCACTCATTGCCCACCACCATTCAGTGTATCCATCACGTTGTTCAAAGGTTTATTTGTTTTAACTTCAATACATTCCCCTGTATTTCCAAATCCCCTGCCTCCGTGTGACTCGATTGTCCGAAGAACCTGCACGCATACGTCCGTATTTGGCATGGGGGTAACATTCCAGCTTCCGCCACCGTTAATATTTTTTATCAGCACAAGAAAAATAAAGGTATGCATTCTTTATTATCTCCGCTTGTATATTAATCACTGAATATCCCTTCAGTTAACTTATGAGGTCATAAAACACTGCAGATTCTCATTCGGATTTATTCCCTTCAGTAAACTTCCGAATAGTATCCTGTTCACGCTGACGGGTGGCAGACTCCTGCATTGCATCCACTTTCTCCTGCCAGAGACGCCGGATATCCTGTTCATCCCGACCAGTCAGTTTTTTACCGGACAACAAACGGTTAAGCAGTTCCTGTCTCGCATCCGGTACGTCTTCAGTCAGACGCATAAGCTGAAGCAGGCTCTGACGGCTGAGGACCATGAGTGATTCCGGCAGGAGAGTGAAGAAGAAAATAAAAAAGCATACCGCACCACAGCAGGCAAGGACCGCAAACAGGATTTTCAGATATATACCATCAACGCCGAACGCAGCAATAATACAGGGAATCCATGCAATACACGCACAATACGCCAGGATGTTATTTATTTGGTTATGTCTGCGATATATCTGTTGATGTTCATCCAGAATAGAATCTATTTTTTCAGCTTCTGATTTATGCATAGTGTTTCCTCTGCCTTTCCTGATACGCCTGACATTCAACGCACAACGTCACACCGGGAAATATTTTCCGCCGGGCTTCCGGAATAGGATTTCCGCATGCTTCACAGAGATAAACAGGAATACCATGAACATTTATTTTCTGGCGTATCCGGTTTATTCCTGTCATGGTCAGTTGTTCTGTCACTGAATATGCTTCATCGGCTTCATCACTCACGGAATATTCCTCCCGACATGTTCTGACACGCTACCGCCCATCCCTTTTCACGCACAGGGCACTCGTTTTACAGGCAGATTTTGAATACAGAAAGCCCGCCGGCATTGCCGGCTCATATAAAACTTCAGGGCCAGTTAATTAATACGTGGTTTTCCCCACGCAGACGGTTTAATAACAAAAAACACACTGGATGGCTGATGATAAACATCCTGATTATCAATATAAGGCGCTATCCATAATGCAGCCGTCTGCTCACCCGTTCTTAGCGGGCGGGGAGGTGTTACCGACGCAACTGAACTGACCGGAATAATCGTTTTCACTTCCCGGGCAGCGGTAAACAGCGGGCGTGGTGCCAGCAGTTTCTGCTCCGGATGTGCTGTCACCGCAGGCCTGCTGCGGGATGGGCTGGCCGCGGTGACGGCCCGCACCGTGGTTGTCCGGAAGTTCCCTTCAGCCAGGCGCGGCAGTGATGCCGCAGCCGGCTTTGCATCTGCAGGCTGCTCCAGCTTTTTGGCCTTCTCATTGGCCTGCTCCATCGTCATACAGGTATCGGATGTGGTGGCGTTACACTCAAATTCCGTACTGGTTCCGGCACAGCCGGAAAGTAATAAGGTCCCCAGCAGAGGAATAAATAAAGAAATCTGTTTCATTGTCCCTCACCTTTCTCATCGCAGTTCACAAAATCATTCTTCAAATCCCTGACCGTACAGGTTTTTACAATGTCAGGATTTTCAAAAACCGTATTCCGTGATGATTTATAAACATATGCCACAATGCGTTTTCCACCCGCATCAGGTTCTGGTGCACTGACTTCACATAACGGAGGTGTTATTCCGGACTCATACAGCACCGGATAATTTATTTTTTTTGACGTTGCCATCAGAAACCAGCTTATTCATCGAAGGGTTCCTTATATTTCTGAATAATTCTGTCGATTAGTTCTTTCACCGAAGCAGATTTTCCGCCAACGGATTGTCCGGCAACCACAATATGCCCCGGAGAAGAAAATAAGCTCATCGACATTCCCTTCTTCATCACACCGACAGCAGCCATATTAAAATTGTGCGGCAATGATTCAGAACTGAATTCCTTCGGTGCAGGAAGGACGATTCTTGTGGTGCAGTTACTGAGAACAGCATGCATAAAATCATCTGACATAGTTTTACCCGGTACAGAAAGGGCTGTAATAGCATTAATAGTACGCATGTTCATTTTTATCTCCGTTGCTTCTGTTTGTTCTGTCATCATGGAAATAAACAGGGCATTTCCTGATTTTTCCCGGCAGGGAAGCGTCTTCCGTATAAACTTCCTTCAGATGTTCATCTGCGGTTACCACCCGGATACATTTCATTTTTCCGGGTCGCACCGGATATTTCCCGGTGATCGCTGCCAGCGAGACATACATCAGTGCCAGTGTTGCCCAGAATGCGGTGACCAGTTGCATCAGTGACCGGTCAGTCTCCCTGACATAATCTGCAGCATCAGCCGCGCGGTAATGGCAGATATCCTGTATTTCTGATCTGCCTGAAGAATCAGAGGAAGAAAACCAGCATTCACTGACCGGGAACTGTCCGGCAGGTGCTGTTTGTCTTACGAAGTTAATCTCCTTAACCAGTAATTTCCCCGGCGTGGTGTTGTCCTTCCATAAAACAAACAGAGCCATCAGGGCCATTGTGGCCAGCGGCCAGATAACCACAAACCTGACGACCCACAGCAGCCAGCGAACGACAAACGCCACACGGAATGTCAGTGCATCACCCGCCATTTCCGCCCTCCCCGCCCAGCGGGTTCTTGTCTCCGGACATAAACTGCTGCGGATTCAGATTGCCCAGCTGTTTCAGCATCTGGTCGGTGTTAAAACCGTTCAGGTGGCTTTCTGCCGAGGGAGGATTCGGCACCGGGCTTTCCGGGTTACCCTCTTCCGCTGTACTCTGTGACTGCTCCAGCGCCATTTCCTCCACGGTTTTCAGCTGGAAGCCGTCCTGGAACACCACGGTCACTTCGTTGCCCGCACCAATCGGTATCACCGGGTGATACTGTTCGGCACGTTTGATGTAGTAGTCACTGAGCGTCTGTGCGGCTTTCGATGCGCCGCCACCGATACCCATTTTCAGGACATCACCAGCCCCGTAAGCGGCTGTGGCACCCAGCCCGACAGCCGGCTGGGAGGCGCGCTCCATTCCCTGACCGATACCGTCAACAAATCCCGCGCCCCATGCCCAGCCGAGGATTTTGCCGTTACGCATCACCACTTCGCCCTTGATACCGTTTTTACCCCGGAAGCTGACATGCCCCTTAATCGGCATATCAATAGTTTTGCCGTCCTTCAGGCAACTGATATTGCGGGTGCGTACAATGGCACGCTCACTGGACACATCCCCCCAGGCTTCCAGCCCCACAAAACATCCCGTTGCGTCATACGTCTTGCTGTTCGGCATTTCCACCAGGCCGGTGATACGCAACTGCATCGGCACCGTGGATTCATTACCGGTGACTGAGGCATTGGCATCCGCCCCTTCAATCAGCATGGCTTTCGCAAAACTTCCTGACGGAATGTACGGCAGCGATGGTCCCTGTTTTCCCTCATTACGGGTAAACACCTTACGCTGTATCCGGTTAGGCACCGGCACAGACTGGTACGTCACCTGTGGTGGTGGCGTGACACCATTCCCGGGATAAAACGCCGTCGGCGGTGGAACAGCAACGCTGCCCTGCGGCGGGAAGGATACGGGGGGGTTTCCTGGCTGTGGTTCGCCTTCCGGGCCGGGCTGTGAGGCAGGCATCTGAGGTACAGGCTCACCGGTCGCCGTGACGGGATTAGCACCCAGGGCTTTTACCTGCTCTGCCAGGGCGGCATTGTCCTGTCCCAGCTTTTCAATACGACGCTGGTCATCACCGCGCTGTTTGTTCAGGACATCCAGTTCACGACGGATTTCCTCATACTGCTTCTGCATCTGCGCTGCCGTCACCTGCATCTCTGTGGTGGCATGCTGACGCACCTTGTCATCAAAGGTCGTATCCACCACACCGGTCATATCCGGCACAGGCTCCTGTTCAGCCACCGCCTCACCGTTACCGGACATGTCCACATCAGACAGATACAGTGCACCACCAATCGCGGAGGCTGCACCGACAACCACAATCCCCAGCCACAGGTACTGCTTGCGTTTCACAATGGTATTGATACTGGCCATCAGTTGCCCTCCCCGTCACGGATGACATACACATCCATGCGCGCACCTGCCAGTAACTGGCTGGCAGGCTGGCTGAACATCACGGCACGGGTTCCCGGCTGCCAGAAATCACTTTCCCGGATATTCAGGGCAGACAGCGTTTTATTTTCCACGGCAAAGCGGACCATCTTCAGGTGATTCCCCGTCCATACGGAATCTGCCACTGAAGACAGCCCCGCCGGGGCCTGCAGGGTTTCCTTTGTCACAGGAACCTGATACCAGCCTGCAGGTAATTTTCCGCCACGGACAGCCTGGCTGATGGTCACAAGCAGGGATTCGTAAGGCGTGGACGTTTCCCACGCTCCGGCTTCTTCTCCGGTTCCGCGCAGGTCACTGACCAGCTGAATGGTACGCCCCGCGCCTTCACGGGGAACAGCCTGAATGGAAAGGTTCAGACCACGCTCTGTTTCCAGAATGAACGTAAAGGGCTTTTTGTTGACGGTGGCCACCACCACACCGCCGGAGGCGGTCTGCTCATTATTGGTCAGGGCACCATCCAGACTGTTCACGGCGATAATCCGGTCACCGGGAACGGTAAACAGATTCGGGCTGGTATTGCTGATGGCAATACTGGCCTGACCACCGTTCACCATTGGCACCACAGCGGGGGCCAGCGTACCGTTTGCGGCCATCACGCTGCAGGAAAAAAACAGGCTGCCAAATATTATTGCCGTATTATTTTTTCTCATCGTCTGTTTCCCCGAAATTATCCAGCCAGGTCACCCCGTTTTCCCGCTTCAGAATAAGGATGTAATGTTTGATATCAGTGAAAGGTTTTGAATCACCTATCCAGGTTTTAAGCACACCACGAATTTCCACACGGCCATACTGAGGCCAGACACGAACACTGGTCTGGAAAAAGGCTGAGTTCACGTTATCGTTTTTAATACGCTTCGCTTCTTCAGCCAGAATAACTTTCATCTGGTTCTGTGCGCCCGGGCGGATATATTGCAGAAGCGCCTGATGTGAGGCATCGACGGTTTCTGATGAAACATTCAGACGGAGGGCAATAAATGACAGCGCCATCTGCTGTAAATAAGAGGCGTCGGCACTGTTCTGTGACACGGCAAAGGGGGCATTAAATGCCATTGGCGTCACGGCAGTGCGTTGCTCATTCTGAAGACGGTAGTTATTCACCCCCTGAATGAGGTTAACAGAGAGGCTGAGAACAATAAGCACTGACATAAATATAAAGGCGATGGCCATTACACGACTGGTACTTAAACGGGCACCGTGTTCCATATAACAATCCTGGTATCAGTTCTATTTAATCCAC
>OGZM01001674.1_pt1 | contig 15773 bp, 14 predicted proteins | sample 1576821 | NCBI WGS metagenome assembly OGZM01 (sample SAMEA3541491, study PRJEB24748) | human gut metagenome | biome: human gut; feature: human-associated habitat; material: faeces | place: China | collected 2012
CCATTCATGGCAGGGCTCCGTTTTGTCGGCCTGTGTCACCACAAACAGCACCTGCTGATGTCCGCACTGCAGGATGTGTCGCCAGAAATACTCATCCACAGACAGGGCCCGGTCATCGGCTTTAATCAGCCACAGTACCAGGTCAAGTTCAGGCAGAATGTCACGGTACAGGGCTTCATACTCTGCATCCCTGTCCCGGCTCTCGCCCACCCCGGGCAGGTCAGTGATAACCATGCTGTGACCGTGGCCACTCAGACGGAAGCGCCGCACTTCCCGGGTGCCGGCGTGAACATCACTGACCGGTGTGACCTCCCCCTGAAACAGGGCATTACAGAGTGAAGATTTACCGGCCCCGCTTTTACCCATAATGCCAATCACGGGTTCGTGACTGGTGAGTTTGCGCAGATGTTCCAGGATGTGACGGGAAAGTGAGTAAGGCAGGGAGGAGAGCGGTTTTTCAATTGCCTCAATGGCATCAGACGGATTCATACATGTATTCCCGGTGAAAAAAGACAAAACCCCGCGCACCGGAAAGGTGGCGGGGGATTCACGGAGATAATATCTGTCTGAAATTGTTTGGAATCGATGGGGATGTTGCGTATTAACATGAAGGAGGACAGGAGTTATCCGTTATTGGGCGATATCCTTCCATGAAAATACGCGGTTATTGTTAAACAGCAGGCTGATTTCTCCGTAAAGGGGAAAATATTTATCGGCTGCATGATTATCAGGTGTGTCTGTGTAGACTGGCCCCCTGAATCACCAGACAACCAATATCACTTATTTAAGTGATAGTCTTAATACTAGTTTTTAGACTAGTCATTGGAGAGCAGATGATTGATGTCTTAGGACCGGAGAAACGCAGACGGCGTACCACACAGGAAAAGATCGCAATTGTTCAGCAGAGCTTTGAACCAGGGATGACGGTCTCCCTCGTTGCCCGGCAACATGGTGTAGCAGCCAGCCAGTTATTTCTCTGGCGTAAGCAATACCAGGAAGGAAGTCTTACTGCTGTCGCCGCCGGAGAACAGGTTGTTCCTGCCTCTGAACTTGCTGCCGCCATGAAGCAGATTAAAGAACTCCAGCGCCTGCTCGGCAAAAAAACGATGGAAAATGAACTCCTTAAAGAAGCCGTTGAATATGGGCGAGCAAAAAAGTGGATAGCGCACGCGCCCTTATTGCCCGGGGATGGGGAGTAAGCTTCGTCAGCCGTTGTCTCCGGGTGTCGCGTGCGCAGTTGCACGTCATTCTCAGACGAACCGATGACTGGATGGATGGCCGCCGCAGTCGTCACACTGATGATACGGATGTGCTTCTCCGTATACACCATGTTATCGGAGAGCTGCCCACGTATGGTTATCGTCGGGTATGGGCGCTGCTTCGCAGACAGGCAGAACTTGATGGTATGCCTGCGATCAATGCCAAACGTGTTTACCGGATCATGCGCCAGAATGCGCTGTTGCTTGAGCGAAAACCCGCTGTACCGCCATCGAAACGGGCACATACCGGCAGAGTGGCTGTGAAAGAAAGTAATCAGCGATGGTGCTCTGACGGGTTTGAGTTCCGCTGTGATAACGGAGAAAAACTGCGGGTCACGTTCGCGCTGGACTGCTGTGACCGTGAGGCACTGCACTGGGCGGTCACTACGGGCGGCTTCAACAGTGAAACAGTACAGGACGTCATGCTGGGAGCGGTGGAACGCCGCTTCGGCAACGAGCTTCCGGCGTCTCCAGTGGAGTGGCTGACGGATAATGGTTCATGCTACCGGGCGAATGAAACACGTCAGTTCGCCAGGATGTTGGGACTTGAACCGAAGAACACGGCAGTGCGGAGTCCGGAGAGTAACGGAATAGCAGAGAGCTTCGTGAAAACGATAAAGCGTGACTACATAAGTATCATGCCCAAACCAGACGGGTTAACGGCAGCAAAGAACCTTGCAGAGGCGTTCGAGCATTATAACGAATGGCATCCGCATAGTGCGCTGGGTTATCGCTCGCCACGGGAATATCTGCGGCAGCGGGCTTGTAATGGGTTAAGTGATAACAGGTGTCTGGAAATATAGGGGCAAATCCAGATATCGGCACGCATTGTGCAGAGCTGGGAGACGATATCTGCACACTGCCGGTAGAACCGGCATACGATCTATTTTGTATCATCACATTCTATGGTTACGGTCATTCGTATTCTCAGCCAGTCTCAGGATACGGCGCGACATGCACCCTGGAGATGACCGGGGAACAGGATTCTCAAACAATATAAGTTAATTGTGAGGTCGACATGACCAAAAAAAACATTGTGTATGGACTCTTTCATTATTATTCATTTCGCTTATAAAAAAAACGCTCCCGGACGGGAGCGTAAGCCAGTGACTTCGGCGTCAAATGAGGGTCTGACAAGTGGAGCAGCGGGTTAATTCTGGGTGATCTGGCTGCGATGCTTTTCAGCCTGCTGCTGATGAATAACGGAAGACTGGCCATTATTCGCCTTCTCATGCACAACAGCGGCTTTCTCATGCTCGCTCATTTCGGAAAATGGCTTAGCAGTTTCTTGGGTGTTCTCAGGTTTGGCTTTCATCATTTTTTTATGCATTTCAGCCATGTCCTGATGGGCGGCAGAATTGCCGTTTTGCATCATTTCATGGGACATTGCGGCCTGATCGTGACCGCTCATATCCATCATTTTCATGCTCTCCCCCTGAACTGCACTTTTTTCAGCGGATGATTGCATCTGATGGGCAGGCGCCTGGGCATTATTTACCTGGTCATGCATGTTCATTGTCTCTGCAGCCCAGGCAGATGAAGCGACAGCCATCATGGCAATAAAGGATACAAGGATCTTTTTCATGGTTGGGTCTCCGGTGTTTTCATACCCGAACAATCAATGCTTATAACAGAGAAAGCATTTGATCTCAGGGCTGGTTGATCATCACGCCAGGAACCGGGCGATTGAATTATCACGCTGTCCTGATTTATGGCTGATTATAAAAAACCGCCTCTGTTTATCGCGTGACTGAACGATGACATTTTTGTCACCTTCCGGGTTTCTCCTGAATAACGGTATTAATCCATTAACAGACGCACACTGAACACAATTTCCCGCCCCTGCTGTTCTGCTGACAGCTCGCCGCCGTGAGCATGAATGATCGACCTTGTAATTGATAATCCCAGCCCCGCGCCTTCCGTGTTGTAGAACCTTGATGAGTCTGCGCGATAGAACCGGTCAAACAAACGTTCCAGATTAGCGGGAACCTGGCCGGACATCGTATTCGTAATCATCACGTTCACACAGTCACTGTCACGCTCAAGGTGTATCGCTGTACAGGTGTTATCGGGAGAATACTTGATTGCATTGGAAAGCAGGTTACTGAAAGCACGTCGGAGCATATCGCTGTCTCCGGCAACAACGCCCTCTCCTTCAACCGTGATTGTCTTTCCTGTTTCGTCTGCCAGGGGCTCGAACAACTCACGTAATTCATTCAGTTCGGCTGCCAGATCCACATCATGTTTATCCAGCCGCAGCAGACCATGCTCTGAACGTGCCAGAAAAAGCATGTCACTGGTCATTCGTGACAACCTTTTCAGTTCTTCCAGGTTAGCGAATAAAATTTCGCGGTAATGCGAAACATCCCTTTCCTTAGCCAGTGCAAACTGCGTCTGCATCATCAGATTACTGACTGGTGTGCGCAGCTCATGCGCGATGTCAGACGAGAAATCTGACAGTTTCCGGAATGCCCCCTCCAGGCGATCAAACATATTATTGAACTCCTGCATGGTCTCAGAGATTTCCGGCGGAGCCAGATCGGGATTTAGACGCTGATCCAGGCTGTGTACGGTCATGGAGGAAGCCAGACTGGTCATTTCCCGTAGCGGTTTCAGACCAATACGTGTGGTCAGCCAGCCCAGAAAAACAGAAATAAAGACCAGACCGATATTGAACCAGAACAGCCAGGTACTGAGTTTGTCCATAAACAGGGTGTGATACCCAGTATCCGTGGCAACCGTAATGATGACATGTTTGCTTTTACCCTGTTCCGGCGTCACGGCAACCCGCCGCGAGATACTGCGGTACACGGTGTTATTTTCTTCCGTCTGGATCATATAGTCGAGAATATCACCCGACTTATTAAGCAGGACCGCTGGAACAACAGAATTTTTGGCATAGAGTTCAACAATTTTTTCATTTTCCATGTTTTTTATAGAAATGAATAAGCCATTGTGCCCCACCATCGCATCGTTTATTTTTTCTGATAATGACTTAATATCCGTTTTGTTCCTGAACGTCTCTGTTTTAAGAAACTCTTCGGTGAGCTGAAGTTTACCTGTCAGAAAATCGCGGTCCTGATTATCGAAATAGCCATTCAGGGTGCTAATCAGGATAAAACTTGATAACCACCATACCGTAAGCATCACCGCAGAAAAAATCAGGCTCAGGCGTGTGGTCAGGGAAATTTTGAACCTCACTCTTCTCTGATCTCCAGGACATATCCGGCACCGCGAACGGTATGGATCAGTTTTGGCTCAAAGTCATCATCAATTTTACTTCTCAGACGTCTCACGGCGACATCAATCACATTCGTATCACTGTCAAAATTCATGTTCCAGACCAGGGACGAGATAAGACTCCTGGGTAACACTTCTCCGGTGCGTTGCAGCAGCAACTCAAGCAGAACGTATTCTTTACCGGTGAGATGGATCTTCTTCCCCGAACGGATCACGGTCCGGCGCACCATATCAACGGTCATATCGGCGATGGTGCAGACTGTTGCGGCCTGCGAGCGTGCCCGGCGCAGTAGGGTTCTTACACGTGCAACCAGCTCCGTAAAATCAAAGGGCTTAATCAGGTAGTCATCTGCGCCAAGCTCCAGTCCTTTCACTTTGTCCCGCACGTTGTCCTTTGCGGTTAAAAACAGGACCGGTTCTTCGTGCCCGGACTCCCTCAGTGCGCTGATGATTTGCCACCCGTCGAGGAAAGGCAGCATCACGTCCAGTATTATCAAATCATACTGTCCCTTCGACGCGGCCCCGAGACCATCGCGGCCATTATTAAAGAGATCGGCCTGATAGCCTTCCTCAACCAGTCCCTGCTGCAGGTAACGACCTGTTTTTTGTTCGTCTTCAACGATTAAAATACGCTGCATGGTCAACTCGCTGATATGAAAGTAAAAATCTCACGCATGAGCTTTGGCTGTCCCCTAGCTGATCTGAGACGGAGCAAGCATTCCAAGCCACGCTACGGCGCCCAGAATGATAATCGCAACAACGAATTCTGTCAGGATGCTGTTTCGCATCAGGGCAACGCTGCGATCATAATTCCCTTCCCTGACCATAACTTCAAGCCGGGGACCCAGGTGAAACCGGTTTGCTGCAGCCAGAAGAAGCATCAGAACAAACAGAGCCGTCTTGGCAAGCAATATCCTCCCCCAGGAACTGTTGAATAAGGGAGTTAAGTTACCCTCAGCAATATACAGATAGTTGACCAGCGCACTCAGGATCAGGGCTACAACAATCACCGTTCCTGCCGTGGCAAATTTTGCCAGGGAGTCAGATATCACAATGACGTTCTGTGCATTATGCTCGTTTCTGCGCATCAGCAGGATAGCAAATGCAACCAGAGCACCTGTCCAGGCACCTGCAGCGCCGAGATGGGTCAGATCGCTCAGTAAATGGAGATAGTAATGCAGACCGTCATGCATAACGGCGTGCCCTCCCCAGGCAAGTGTAGCCAGCGCCACGCCCCCACTCATCGTCATCAGCAGGCAGGACAATACTCTCTTATTAGTGTAAAGGAACAAAGCACCGAGTGTGGTAAACAGGGCACAGAGCCTGACAATCCAGCTAATACCCACATCAGTTTCTTCTATCACCATCTCGATAACATGGATGGATAATTCTCTGAGGTCAGTTACTCCACTCATGGCATTAGATACCAGGAGCATATTAATGCCAGTAAGAATGATGCCTGTAACAACAGCAAAGGTTATAAACGACCTGAAATTAGTCAGGTTATAGGTTTCATGTCTGACACCGCTTATTCCATATATCTGAAAAAATGGCAATCCAAATATTACCATCAAATCCAGATAAAGAAGAAAACGAATAACAATCATAATCAGGTCGTTCATAATATTACTTCACTGTAAAGGTGTAATTACCGGTAATAGGGTGCGTATCTGAAGAAACCGCGCGCCAGTCAACACGATAAGTGCCAGCGGGTAAAGGCTCTCGCGGAATAATGACCATCGATTTAGGGTCAGCGCCTGGCGCCACTTTTGCCGCGACCGGCATCGGAGAATGTGATGACATGCCTTTCATACCCGTCATCGTTAATTTTGCACCTGAGAATTTCACGGTCAGATTTTCCGAGAAATTAAGCTGAATCTTTTCCGGGGCCGCTACGGCTGAATCAGCCTGTGGCACAGAGCTTTTTAATTCCGGATGGGCCATAGCAGAGAAAGCAACGCCCATAACGAGGCCACCTGTAAGAATGGCTTTATTTAAAATCGACATTTTATTTACCTGTTTAGTTGAGTGTTTTATATCAGTGCGTTAAAACCAGATTCTGGCTCCCGCCAGGAATACTACCTGATGGTCTTTCTCACCTTCTCTTTTCGCCATATCGGATGTTTTCCCGTAAAGTTGATTCCAGGAAACGCCTATATAGGGTGCAAACTCACGGCGTATTTCATAGCGCAGCCGGAGCCCCAGCTCTGTGTCAGTCAGTCCCCTGCCGCGACCCCGCGATTCATCATCCTGACTGTAGAAATTCACCTCATAGGATGGCTGGAGTATGAGCCGGTTAGTCAGTAAAACGTCGTATTCTCCTCCCAGACGAAGGGCTGCTTTTCCGCCATTACTGACAAAACCCGTAATTTCAGACTCAAAATTATAGAGTGCCAGCCCCTGAAAACCGACAGCAGCCCAGGTCCGGGCAGAAGCAGGTCTGAAATCCTGCCTGACACCCGCAACCAAATCCCACCATGGGCCAACCGCATGTCCCCAGAGTAACTGCGCTTCAGCCGCCTCCGTTTCCCCATTGCTTCGTTCACCTTCACTCTTTAGCCAAATCCGATCTGTGTCGCCTCCAATCCAGCTGTTAACACTCCAGCTGAAATTGTTGGTGTTATCCGACCGTTGCCATTCCAGTTGATCCAGCAGAACCAGATAATTAATCGCACTGTCGTGAATCGCATGCCCCTGTAAATTGCCGAATGCAGCCTTCCGGTCGGCATCGGTAACAGGCGGAATTGGCGTTCTGCTCTCAGTTACAATGGGCTCCATTGACGTCATCTCAGTGAAATTCTCATCTGCTGGCATCTGCATGGCAGACATGTCGTGCCCGGCGTGGGGATCTGCAGAGACGGAGCCCGCCGCAATAGAAAGCTGTGAGGTAAACAAACCGGCGACCAGAACAGGTATGGCCTTCAAATTTCTCTTCATTCGCATCATTCCTCCACCCGGACTTCACGAAACATTCCCATTTCCATGTGATAGAGCAAATGGCAGTGATACGCCCAGCGGCCAAGCGCATCTGCTGTCACTCTGTAACTGCGTTTTGTACCAGGGGGAACATCTATTGTGTGTTTACGAACCATGAAATTACCGTTTTCATCTTCCAGATCGCTCCACATACCATGCAGGTGAATGGGGTGAGTCATCATGGTATCGTTGATCAGCGTGATCCTGAGCCGCTCACCGTATTTCAGCAGCACCGGTGCGGCATCTGAAAACTTGATTCCGTTAAATGACCAGGCAAACTTTTCCATGTGGCCGGTTAAATGCAGTTCTATGGTACGGCCAGGTTCACGTCCGTCAGGATCCTCAAAGCGGCTTTTCAAATCCGCGTACGTGAGAACCTTTCTTCCGTTATTTCGAAGACCAATACCCGGATCATTTAATTTCGGAGAGACGCTCATCGCCTGCATATCAACCAGTGGGTTATCCGTTTCTGACGCAGGATGACTTTGCATACCCGGCATTCCGGCCATCCGGGAATGATCCATACCGGCCATGCTGCTGTGATCCATGGGCGCGGAGGATGTCCCGCTATCCGGAAGGTCAGCACCGTCCATAGACATCATCTCTCCGCTGTTATCCATGCCTCCCATCTGGCTGTGGTCCATTCCTGCCATATCATGTCCCATTCCCCCCATACCCATATCTTCCATGGTCAACAGAGGACGGGGATCGAGGGGGGGAACGGCAGCACTTAACCCCTCTCTCGTGGCCAGTGTCCCTCGAGCGTAACCGGTCCTGTCCATGGATTGTGCGAAGATGGTATAGGCCTCACCCTGAGGCTCCACAATGACATCATAGGTTTCGGCAACGGCAATCCTGAATTCGTCAACGGTAACCGGGTTTACATACTGGCCATCTGCAGCCACGACCGTCATTTTCAGCCCGGGGATACGGATATCGAAATAGGTCATTGCCGAGCCGTTGATAAACCGTAAGCGTATCTTTTCACCGGGACGGAACAGTCCGGTCCAGTTTTTCAGCGGGGCCTGCCCGTTCATGAGATAGGTGTAGGTGTAGCCACTGACATCCGCGAGGTCAGTCGGATTCATTTTCATTTCAGCCCACATTTTCCGATCGGCAATGGTGGCTGACAGCCCCCTGGTATTCACGTCGCGGAAAAAAGAGCCAACGGTTGGTTTATTGAAATTGTAGTAATCCGACTGTTTTTTTAATTTTTTCAGCAGGCTGTGAGGATTTTCATCGGTCCAGTCAGACAACATGACCACATGCTCACGATCGTAAGCAAACGGTTCTGGCTCCCTGGCATCGATGATAATGGCACCGTATACCCCCTCCTGTTCCTGCAGACCGGAATGGCTGTGGTACCAGTAAGTCCCGTTCTGCTTAACCTTAAAGGTGTAAACGTAGGTATCATCAGGCTCTATGCCCATAAAACTCAGCCCCGGAACACCATCCATATTGGCCGGAAGAATAATGCCGTGCCAGTGAATGGACGTCTGTTCATTAAGACGGTTTTTGACCTTCAGGGTAATGGTGTCACCTTCTTTCCAGCGAAGAACGGGCCCCGGCAGGCCTCCATTGATTGTTTTGGCCTGACGCTCACTGCCCGTGATATTGACGGCCGTTTCACCAATGGTCAGGTCAAACTGAGTACCCTGCAGGGATGCGGCAACTGGCAGGCTCAGACTGGAACGCGCATTGAAACTCCATACGCCAAGACTTCCGGCTACGCCAGAGAGGGTTAACCCCTTCAGGAAAGTTCGTCGAGACGTTTTCAACAGCATGCGCATTCCCTTATTTAAAGTATGGTTACTGACAGAATTCGAGAACCGATTTAAATTAATTTACTGGTTCATCCACTTACAATGAAATGAATCTAGCACACCTTAAGAAACAAATTCATTACAATCGTGTAATGTACATAGCTGTATTACATTTACGTCATCTTCCCCACAGGTTGATGATTTTTATATATGATCATAAGGACATCTTTTATGTACCTCAGAAGGTAATTACACATGAATATATTAATCACGACCACTGCGTTTACAGCTTTATTTTGTGGGGCAGCTTTTGCTCAGTCCAGTGATATTGCCCATGAAGCACATCGATTTGTTAATAATGCCTCAGCCGTCAGTCATGTGAATTCCTCGACGCATGAAAACTTACCGGACAGGGTTAATAAAAACAACACGCCCTCATTCTCTGAAATGAATGAACATGAAAGGGCCATTGTTGCTCATTCATTTATGAACAACAGCGCGTCCTATGCGCATCAGAAAATGATTGAGGAACATAAAAAAATGCTGTCCGGCAGTGATGCAAATTCAAAGACCTCGTCTTCTTCTTTTAACGAACTGAATGCCGGAGAAAAAGCCGCTCTCGTGCATGAGCAGGTCAATAATGCCGGTGCGGAAGCACATCAGACGCAGGCAAGAAAGCTTCGCGGGCTGTATTCGACCAGGTAACTGCAGGCGGGTTAGTGCTTAGCGTCAGGTGCGCAGCAGGGCTTTACTGACGGGTTACGTAGCAGGACATGAGCCCCATATTGCTCTGCCGTAACCTGTTTCAGTCCCGTTAATCATCACCGTCGGGCTGGTCATACAGTTCCCAGAGCTTCCGGAGCAAACGGGAAACAAGATATGTTACAAAAATGACGACCATCAACGGTGCTCCCGATTAACTGACAGATGACACGCCTCCTGAAAACCCCTAGCATACGCCGCAGTGTTCATGCTAACGGCGAATTCCAGTAAATGTATTCTACCGATGTCGTAAAAGAAAATGCCTACCTTTCAGCCACCCGCTCGGGGCTGGAATCGAACGAGATCGCTACTCTTCAGCGCTCCTTGCCTTCCCGGTTTAATCTGCGGCATTTGAAAAAAAATGAATCATTAAAACTCGTACTGCAAAAGAAAGCGGGAAAATCACGTGTCGTGGCCTATAAATTTACGTCCGGTTCATTTAATTACACGGCGTATCGTATATCAGATAAAAAGTTCTATAACCTTTCCGATACTTCCGGGAAAGGCAGTCTCGATTATCCGTTACCGGCCACAGCAAGACTCAGTTCGCCTTTCAATCCTGCAAGACTTAACCCGGTATCGGGAAAAGTGAGTCCCCATAATGGCATTGATTATTCCATGCCCATGAACACGAAAATAGTCAGCGTCATCGACGGAAAAATCACCCGGGCCGAATACAACAGTACCATGGGATATTTTGTTGAAGTAACGGGAAAAGCCGGTGTTAAAACTCGCTATCTCCACCTCAATAAAATACTCGTTACTAAAGGGGCCAGGGTTACCCGGGGAGGCGCTATTGCGTTATCCGGTAACAGCGGACGTTCATCCGGTCCTCATCTGCATTACGAGCTGGTCATCAATAACAATCCAGTTAACTCACTGGCGTTCCGGGCAGCGGCACCCGCTGATAACAAACTTGAACAGCATGCCTTTGCGCATGCCAGAGACTACGAACGATACCTGGACTGATAACGGGACCGCGACGCGGCCCCGTCTGCCGGATTAATTTTTTTTATCGTTTTCACTTCCGTGATGTTGATGATCTCCATGCCCTCCGTGGCCGTGGAAAAGATGCATGAGCGGGCAGACCAGCAATAACAGATATGGCCAGTAACCTGCCACATGTGACCAGTGTTCGCGCAGGAGGGCAAATGCCGCGATCGCGGCGACAGCAATAAGCGCATAGGTGGTACTTTTCATACTGGACTCCTTCTGTTCGTAACAGCCCCTTCACTCAGTGTTATTTCCCGAGCCTGACACTTTTCAGACGCAACGCATTCACAATGACGCTGACGGAGGAAAGAGCCATGGCCGCCGCCGCAATAACTGGCGACAGCAGTATTCCATACACAGGATAAAGCAGGCCTGCAGCCACAGGCACGCCAAGTGCGTTGTAGATAAATGCAAAAAACAGATTCTGTCGGATATTTTTCATGGTGATTTCTGACAGATGACGGGCCCTGTTGAGTATCATCAAATCGCCTTTGAGAAGGGTAACGCCAGCACTTTCTATTGCCACATCTGTACCCGTTCCCATGGCTATACCCACGTCAGCCGCTGCCAGCGCCGGGGCATCATTCACACCGTCTCCGGCCATCGCAACCACATGGCCAGACGCTTTCAGTCGGGTTATCACTGCTTTTTTGCCATCCGGCAGAATCCCGGCTTCAACCTCATCTATTCCCAGTTTCCGTGCGACTGCTTCAGCGGTAAGCTGGTTATCCCCGGTGAGCATAACAATGCGGATCCCCGCCTGACGCAAAGCTTTAAGCGCATCCGGCGTGGTTGCTTTCACGGGATCCGAGATAGCTATCAGGCCTGCAAGGTGCCCGTCTGTGGCCACATAGATAACGGTAGCGCCTTCCATCCGCAACGTATCCGCAACGGCCTTTTGATTATCAATAACGATACTGTTTTCCTGCATAGCCAGTTCATTACCAATAACAACCCGTTGACCTTCGACATCGCCTGAGACACCTTTACCCGACGGCGCATTGAAATTACTGACGGCAGGTATTGCGATCCCCTTTTCCTGTGCTGCTTTAACTACTGCCATACCCAGCGGATGCTGCGAGCCTTTTTCCACTGCGGCCGTTACACGCAAAAGAGATGTTTCCCCACCCGGACTGAGACTGATAATCCCTGTCACCGTCGGCGAACCTTCCGTGAGCGTGCCTGTTTTGTCGACAACCAGCGTGTCCACTTTTTCAAGACGCTCAAGGGCTTCGGCATTCCTGATTAACACCCCGGCCTGGGCGCCTTTGCCTACCCCCACCATTATCGACATCGGTGTGGCCAGTCCCAGTGCGCAGGGGCAGGCAATAATCAGGACCGACACAGCCGCAATGAGACCGTGCGCCATCCTGGGCTCGGGCCCCCAGACAGACCAGATCATGAAAGCAACAACCGCGATAAGTATCACCAGAGGAACAAACCAGCCTGAAACGCTGTCAGCCATTCTCTGGATGGGGGCACGCGAACGCTGTGCATCAGCGACCATCTGAACAATTCGTGAGAGCATCGTTTCATCACCGACTTTCTCTGCACGGATGATAAGACTACCTGTCTGATTAATCGTCCCCCCAATGACAGGGTCACCCTTCGTTTTGGTAACCGGCATAGACTCCCCGGTCACCATCGATTCATCCACGGTTGTTTTGCCTTCGATCACGATACCGTCGACCGGAATACTCTCTCCAGGTCTGATGCGGAGCTTATCGCCAGGCAGGACATCTTCCGCATTAATATCCGTTTCATGACCGTCATGATCCAGCCGTCTGGCGGTTTTGGGGGCAAGGTTCAGAAGCGCAGTAATGGCGCCTGAGGTTTGTTCCCGTGCCCGCAGCTCAAGAACCTGTCCCAGCAGAACAAGCACCGTAATAACTGCTGCGGCTTCAAAATAAACGGCCACCAGGCCATCCATGTTTCTGAACGATGCAGGAAACCAGGAGGGGAAGACGGTTGCAATGACGCTGTAAACCCAGGCTACGCCGGTCCCCATTGCAACAAGGGTAAACATATTCAGGGAGCGGTTACGTAACGACATTCCGGCCCGGGCGAAGAATGGCCAGCCACACCACAACACGACAGGGGAGGCCAGAAGCAACTGCAGCCATGTGTTGTACTGTGGCGGTACTGTATTCCTCAAGTCGGGAAACAGATGAGATCCCATTTCGAGTACCAGAACCGGAAACGCCAGCAACAACCCCAGCCAGAAGCGTCTTGTCATGTCGTGAAGTTCATCACTCGGCCCCGTGGATGCCGTAGCTACGAGCGGCTCCAGTGCCATTCCACAGACAGGACAGCTTCCGGGACCACTGCGGCGTATCTCCGGGTGCATCGGACATGTCCACACACCTTCAGAATTCTCTTTTTCCGCCTGGTTGTGAGGCTGTTTTATCTGATCAGGGCTGACTTCGTGATGATCGTGGTGATGGTGATGGGAATGTTCACTGGCATCTTCGGTAAGATAACGATCGGGATGGGCTTTAAATTTACTCTCACAGCTGGCGGAGCAGAAATAAAGTTGGTGGTCCTGGTATCGAATGCTGCTGTGCGCCCTGTCGGGCAGGATGGCCATCCCGCACACGGGATCTCTCACCTTATGCAATACGTGGCCCTCGTCCGGGGATAATGTCTGCTCAGAAGCAGTCTGGTTGTTGTGTTGCACTGCATTGTCATTTTTCACAGTAACTCTCCTTATGCATACCGAAGCATCTTCTGTCTTCAGGGTATGTCATGGATGCGATTACCACGAATATCGCCGGCACAGGAGTGCCTGCTACCGGCGTCCCGTTATCAGCCGTTCCGCTGACTATTCGATTCGCTGGAAGACTTTTTTACTTCCCTCCGGTGAGAATGCGATAACATCGTAAGCCTCTTTTCGGGCTCCCATCTCCATTCCAGGACTTCCTGCTGGCATACCGGGGGTGGCGAGACCGTATATACCCGAACCAGACTGCATGGCCTTATGTATCGTTGTCGCAGGCACATGGCCTTCAATGATCAAATTACCGGCAACCGCGGTATGACAACTTCGTAGTCCTGCAGGAATAGCATGCTTTTCTTTCAGGGCTGACAGCGCCTGATCATTCATGGCGTGAGTTCGTACTTCAAACCCGTCTTTTTCCATCGCTTTGCCCCACAGGGAACAACAGCCACAGTTTTCAGATTTGTACATATCAATGACTTTTTCACTCGCCATCGCGGGTAGTGAAAGGCCGAGAGCCAGCGCCACCAGGACCACTTTTTTCATACTCACCTCTGTATATTATCGATATAAACCCTGACGTCAGGGTGAATCAGTAAAGAAGGACACCCACAGGGGGTGCCCTTTCAGGTTCAGGACACGCTTTTTTTATGTCTGCGCAGCCAGATTAATTTGTAGGCGGCAGGAATAATGAACAGGGACAGCAGCGGAGCCGTGATCATCCCACCAATCATGGGTGCCGCGATACGGCTCATGACTTCTGAACCTGCACCGGTTCCCCAGAGTATTGGCAGCAGACCCGCAATGATCACCGCCACGGTCATGGCTTTCGGCCGGACACGCAGTACGGCACCATGATAGAGGGCTTCATCAAGGCCTTCCGGTGTGAACGTCTCTTTACGGGACAATTCCGGGTGCGCTTCAATGGCATGACGCAGATACATCAGCATGACCACGCCAAACTCTGCTGCCACCCCGGCCAGGGCGATAAACCCGGTTCCGGTCGCCACTGACATATGGAAGCCCTGCCAGTACAGGAACCATATCCCGCCAATCAACGCAAACGGCAGACTCATCAGAATCAGCAGGGCTTCGTCAACACGGCGAAATGCCAGATATAACAGGATGAAGATGATCATCACCGTCATCGGTACCATCAGTTTTAATTTCTTATTGGCGTGCTCGAGTAATTCAAACTGTCCTGAGAATGCCACACTGGTTCCCGGTCTCAGTTTCACTTTCTCGCTGATGGCCGTCTTAATGTCGTTAACCACCGACACCATGTCCCTGCCGCGGGCATCAACATAAATCCAGCTGGCTGGCCGGGCATTTTCGGTTTTCAGCATGGTTGGTCCGGAAACGACCTTAATATCGGCAACATCGCCCAGCGTAATTTGCTGCTTCATTGGGGTCAGGATCGGCATCTGTTTCAGCGCCTGCGGACTGTTCCGGTAATCCTGCGGGTAGCGAATGTTAATAGGGTACCGGGCCACCCCTTCAACCGTCTCACCCACCATAGCACCTCCGATTGCTGAAGAGACGAACAGCTGGACATCACCTACCGTCATCCCGTAGCGGGAGGCTTTCTCCCGGTTGATATCGATATCGATGTAGCGCCCGCCCTCAAGTCGCTCAGCCAGGACAGACACCACGCCAGGCACGGTTTTGGCTACCGCCTCGATACTCTGCGCCGTCGCGTCGATATCGGACAGAACAGTCCCGGACACTTTGATACCTATCGGGCTTTTGATCCCGGTTGAGAGCATATCAATACGGTTACGGATAGGCGGCACCCAGAGGTTGGCCAGACCCGGTAAACGGACTGTCCTGTCGAGTTCATCAATAATCTTGTCAATTGTCATGCCGGGACGCCACTGATCCTCAGGTTTGAGCTGGATCGTGGTTTCCACCATTTCGAGCGGCGCGGAATCCGTTGCGGTCTGTGCTTTACCGGTCTTGCCAAATACAGAAGCCACTTCAGGAACGCTTTTGATTAACTTGTCTGTTGTCTGCAGGAGCGCTGCAGCTTCTGCCGGAGAGACGCCAGGCAAGGTCGACGGCATA
>OGZM01001677.1_pt1 | contig 15707 bp, 10 predicted proteins | sample 1576821 | NCBI WGS metagenome assembly OGZM01 (sample SAMEA3541491, study PRJEB24748) | human gut metagenome | biome: human gut; feature: human-associated habitat; material: faeces | place: China | collected 2012
AAACTCGGCTTCGCCTCAAACACGTTGCATTTTCTTAACTACATTTCGCTGAGGGCTTCTAATATTCTCTAGTGAATTACGGCTTTAGTTGATATTAGGATAGAATTTTTTTTAATTATTTATAGATAATAGGTAAGTAAATAGCTATTTTATAGGAACTACTATTTTTAGTATTCCACCAATCCCCTTTTCTGTAGAGATAGTCAATTCATGTGCAATTTCAATAGCATAGCCATAAGTTGTATATCCATTTTTTACAATATAGCTTTTTAAATTTTGATATGTCTTAACCAAATTGCTATATGGATTATTGTATTTTATAGATATAACCTTTCCTAACATTAGCTCTTCACTTTTTTCAATTACCACATTTTTAGGTATCACTATCCCAACTTTTTTTACTGGAACAATTCCACCATCAACCTTTACACTCTCAATATTTTTTATCTCTGTCATTGTAATATATTCAACATCATCTATACTATATTTTTTAGCAAAGGAGTTTAATTTTTCATAGTTTGTTGCCATCTCTACTTCATCTGTTTCATCTTTCATATCAATAGAATACCATCTTATATTTTCAATCTCCTCTATTTTAAACTCCTCTTCCTTTGTTGAAGTAGAGGAAAAATCCCTAATATTTTCAAGCTTTTTTAAGATAGTTTTTTTAGATTTTTTCAATTCAGATATTTTTTTATCTATCTCATTTATCTTATTTTCTAAAAACATTATACTTTCATCGCTATTTTTAATCTCTACATATCTTTTAATCTCTTCCAATGAAAACCCAGCTTTCTTTAATGTAAGAAGAAAAAAGAGATCCCATATTTGCTCATTTGAATAATATCTATAACCATTCTCTTCATCTATTATATTGGGAACAAGAATATTTTTTTTATGGTAAAATATTAGAGTTTGACGAGATATATTAAAAATCTTAGCTATTTCAGAAATTTTATATCTATTTTTCATTTAAATTTCACCTCTTGACTGTATAGTTAAGTATATAGATTATAATACCATGGTTAAGAAAAAAATAAAATATTTTAAGGGGGTTTTTTATGTCAAAAAGAAATGCTCTTGAAACTGAAAATATAACTAAGCTATTTTTTAAATTTGCAATTCCAAGCATCTTTGGAATGCTTATTGTTTCATTGGAGATTATGATTGATGGTATGTTCTTAGGTAGAAATGTTGGACCTTTAGGTTTAGCAGCAGTAAACTTATCTATGCCATTGATAAATTTTTTAATGAGTGTAGGGCTTATGATATGTGTAGGTGGAGGAGTTATTACAAGTATTTACTTTGGTAAGAAAAAGTTAAATAGGGCTAGGGAGCTTACTTCTATAACTTTGATGCTTTTAATTGGAGTTTTGGAATTTCTCTCTCTCATAGTTCTAATTAATTTGGACTTTTTTATCAACTTTTTAGGGGCAAATGAGGAAGTTTACCCATATGTTAGAGCCTATATGATTCCAATGATGATAGGAGCTTTCTTCTATACTTCACCTATATTTACAGAAACTTTTGTTAAGATAGAGGAGAAACCTAATTTAGTTTTTGTAAGTGGAAGTGTTTGCTTAACTTTTAATGCTCTGTTGGATTATCTATTTATACAAAAATTCCAATGGGGAATGACTGGGGGAGCAGTTGCTACACTTTTAGCCTGTATGCTTGGATTTTTAGCTCTATTACCAAATCTTCACTTTAAACTTCCACAAAAATCTTTGAGAATATATATCAAGGATATAAAAAATATATTTTTCAATGGAAGTTCAGAGATGCTATCTGTTGTGTCTTCAACTTTTGCTATGTATCTATTTAATCTAACTCTTATGAAGAAAATAGGGGTATTAGGAGTTTCTGCCTTAACAATCGTTTTCTATATAAATCAGATGTTAAATATCAGTTTGTATGGACTTTCTCAAGCACTGCAACCACTTGTTGCTTACAATTTAGGTGCTAGACATCTGGACAAGATTAAGAAAGTATTGAGAGTTTCTCTTATAACAGGGGGAGCATTGGGAGCTATTGCATATATAGGAAGTCACATTTGGGGTGGCTTTATAATAGGGATATTTTCAAAGGGAAATCAAGAATTAATGAGCTTGGCTAAAACTGCTCTATTCTATATTAGCTTTGCTTACTTGATCTCTTTCTTAAATATAATATCAACATCTTTCTTAACATCAATAGAGAAACCTATTGAATCTGTGGTAGTTTCTTTGGGGAGATCAATAGTATTTATAGCTATTCCACTATTTATACTTCCAGATCTAATAGGGGCAAAGGGAATTTGGCTTTCTATTCCAATAGCTGAGCTTATGTGTTTAGTAGTAAGCTATTTTCTAATGAAAAAGGCTATTGCTCAAATAACTTGGAGATTAACAAAAAAATTAAAATAATATGTTTTTAATAGCTTTCTATGGTAAAATAATATTATAGAGAGCTATTTTTTTATAAATTTTGAGGAGGGAAAATGAAAAAAGCAGAATTAAAAACACCTACAATTTTATTAAATATGAAGGCTATTAAAAATAATATAGAAGTGTATCAAGAGTTGTGTGATAAAAATGGAAAAGAGTTGTGGCCAATGATAAAAACTCATAAGAGTAGAGAGATTTTAAAGATGCAAATTGAGGCTGGGGCTACTGGAGTTCTTTGTGGTACTCTTGATGAGTGTGAAATGTGCTGTGATATGGGAGTTAATAAGATAATGTATGCTTATCCTGTTGCAAGTAAAGAGAGCATAGATAGAGTTATTGAACTTACTAAAAAATCTGATTTTATTTTGAGATTGGACAGTGTAGAAAGTGCTAAAATGATAGATGAGGCAGCAGGAGCAGAGGGGGTAACTATAAGCTATACAATTATAGTTGATAGTGGACTTCACCGTTTTGGAGTAGATGTTGAGAAAGTTGTAGAGTTTGCCAACCAATTAAAAGAGATAAAAAATTTAAAATTAAGAGGGATATCTACTCACCCAGGGCATGTGTATGGGGCAAATTGTGAGGCTGATTTAGATAAATATATTATAGATGAGTGTGAAACTTTAAAAAGAGGAAAAGAGCTAATGAACAGTGTAGGTTATGAACTTGAGTATATAACAAGTGGTTCAACTCCTACTTTTTCTCAAGCTGTAAAAGATGAAAATATCAATGTATTCCACCCTGGAAACTATGTATTTTTAGACACTATTCAAATGTCAGTAAATAGAGCTACTGAAGAGGATTGTGCTCTTACTGTTTATGCAACAATAATTTCACATCCAAGAGAGGATCTATTTATTTGTGATGCTGGAGCTAAATGCCTTGGACTAGATCAAGGGGCTCATGGAAACACTTCAATAGTTGGTTTTGGTAAAGTGATTGGACACCCTGAAATTATAGTGGCTGGACTTTCTGAAGAGGTGGGTAAACTTCATGTTCATGGGGAAACTAATCTAAAAATTGGAGATAAAATTGAGATAATACCAAATCACTCATGCTCAACAGCAAATCTATGCAGTTATTATACAGTTATTGAAGATGATGAGGTTGTAGGAAGTATTCCTGTTGATGTAAGGGGAAATAGTTTTAAAAGAATTTAATTAATAATAATGAAAAAAACGGTTAAATATATTATAATATAATTAGGTACAAAACATTTTAACAGGGGGGAGTGCACATGGATTTTAAGAGAGAGTGGAGAAGAAATAAAAAAGTTTTTGCAGCAATTCTTACAATAGCATTACCTGCAATAGCAGACCTATTTGTTCAAACATTACTTGGATTTTTTGATATGGTGATGGTAGGTAGGTTAGGACCTGTGGCTATAAGTTCAGTTGGAGTGGGAAATGCTCCTGTACAAGCTGTAATACCAGTTTTCTTTGCTATAAGTATAGGAACAACTGCCATTGTAAGTAGGGCATTTGGTTCAAACAACACCAAAGAGGGAAGAAACTCAATGGCACAAAGTGTTATACTATCAATTCCAATCTCAATACTGATTACAGCACTATTGTTAATTTTTGAAGGAAGTATATTGAAATTAGTTGGAAGAGCAAATGATATGAACATGGAGATGACAGCTCAATACTATCAAGCAGTTGTTTTAGGATTGCCATTTCTTTGTTTTAACGTTGTATTTTTTGCTGCTTATCGTTCAATAAATAAAGCATCACTTCCTATGATTTCAAATATAATAAGTGTTATCTCTAACGTTATTTTAAACTATTTATTTATCTTTACTTTAGGTATGGGAGTGCTTGGAGCTGGAATAGCAACTACTATTTCAAGGGGAATAATAACAGTTTTCTTTGTTTATCTGACATTCTTTACAGATAATTTCTGGGTATCTCTACCAATTAAAAGTCTAAAAATAGATAAAGAGATGATAAAAAGAATATTAAAAGTTGGTATCCCTGCTGCTATTGAGCAAGGAATCTTTAGAATAGGGATGTTAGTTTTTGAAATGATGGTTATATCTTTAGGAACAATAGCTTATACATCTCACAAAATAGCTCTTACTGCTGAATCATTCTCATTTAACATGGGATTTGGATTTGCAGTTGCTGGAACTGCTCTTGTAGGACAACAACTTGGTAAAAACTCACCTAAAAATGCTGAGAGAGATGCTAAGGCAACAACAACATTAGCTCTATTGGCTATGTCTACTTTCGGACTGTTTTTCTTTATATTACCAGGAACAATTATAGCAATGTTCACTAATGATCCTCAGATTAGAGAGTTAGCAACTGGAGCTTTAAGATTAGTATCTATATGTCAACCTTTCCTAGCAGTATCAATGGTAATGAGTGGTTGTTTGAGAGGGGCTGGAGATACAAAAGCTGTTCTTTTAATTACTGCAATAGGAATGTATCTAATAAGAATTCCTTTAACATATCTATTCCTTTATAAAATGGAAACAGGGTTATTGGGAGCTTGGGTTGTTATGTCTATTGACTTAGGATTTAGAAGTATAGCAGCATATAGAGTATTTAAAAAAGGTAGATGGAGATATTTACACGTTTAATTTTAGGAGGTAACCTTGATAAATTTTAGATACATAGGATATGGAACAAGTTTTATAGCTGAATATTCAGGAAAAAATAATCAAAAAAAAGATTATCTATATATTTTTAATGACAATAGAATGAAATCTATATTTTCTAAGAAGATGAGATGGAATTTTTTTAATGCTCAACCTACACTTTTAACCTTTAATGAGTTAAAAGAACAGATTTTTTATACAGATAAAGTTATATTAAAAGAGGCTAAGAGAATCTTAGCCTTTTATACATCTATACCAAAAGATATAAAAGAGGAGTTAGGGATAAAATCATACTATGATGTTATTGATTTTGCCAATGATTTTTTTGATTATTACAGAGAGATAAAAATTAATAAAGTTGATAAAATTGAGAATATACAAAACTGGCAGGAGAAATATTTTCTACACTTTGAAAAGATAAAAGAATCTTTTGACAGACTTTTGGAAAAATATAATTATATTCCTAGTGATTGGATTGAAGATTTACAATATTATAAAAAAGATTTTTTTGGTAGATTTAACAAGATAATTTTTGTTGATATTGTTGAGTTTGAAAAGGTGTATAGAGATATAATTGTGGATTTAGGAGAGGAAAAGGAAGTAGAGATAGCTCTACAAATGGAGAAAGGTAGTTTTAATGAGGAGAATTTAAAATTTGCTGAAACTATTTTGCCAGAAACTTCCCCAAGCAACATATTTATTTATCAATCTAAAGATGAATTAGAAGAGAGCATGAGCCTTATATATCTTCTTAAAGAGAAAGCTAAAAAAGGTGAATTCTACTCCCCTGCTCCTGAAAATAGTGAGTTTTTCAATCTATTTCCATTCTATTTTGGAAAATCTCAAGCTGTAACAATGAATGATACAAAGTTATATGCTTTTTTAAATGTTCAATTAAACCTTCTATTGAATATGGAAGAAAGGCTAGGGGAGACATACAATCTTTTAGAATTTGAAAAAGCCTTTGAAAATAGAGCCTTTAAAGAGTATTACTCTCTAACTGAAGAGGATATAAGATTGATAAAGAAAATCTCTTCAAACTTCTATCAATATATATCTTTGGATATTTTACATAGTAATGAGGTTCAATATCTTATTGGTGAGGATATTGGATTTACTAAGAAGTTGGAAAAGATATTCAAAGATTTTAGTAGTATCTTAAAATTAAAAAGTGTAGATGAGTTATATAATTACTTTAAAAATGAGATATCTCTTGATAAATTTATTCAAAAAGAGTATGGAGATGTTTTTGAGAAATTCTTTGAAATCTTTGGAATAATGAAAGAGAATGAAAATATGAGTATACATAAAAGTTTTAAATCATACTTTGATGGTAACTTAGGTATAGCTCTATTAAAATTGACTATTCAATATATGAAAGATATTGCAGTAACTTCAAATGAGAAAGTAGATTCTGAAAGAGTTATTATAAAGAATATTGAATCTGCTCTCTATGCCAATGAAACAAAACATCTATTTAGAGATCAAGGAAGATTTAGTAAAACAAACTTTTTTATAGATATTACAAGTGATTTGATGCCTGGAAATATCAAGGATAATTTGATTTTTACTGAAAAGCAGAGAAAAGAGCTAAACCTTACAACTAAAGAGGAAAAGAGAGAAGTTAAAAAATATAGATTTTTCCAAATGATATTTACAAACAGAAATAGTGTTATCTTCACTAAAAAGAATGAGGATAAGGGAATTGATATATCTCCATTTATAGATGAGCTATGTATAAAATATGATCTAAAAATCAACAGTGCTCCTATTGAGCTTAATAAAAGTATTGAGATATTAAAAAAATCTATTCCAAGCAGTGTTATAGGAAACTTAGAGTTTAAAAAAGGGGAGTTTTCTAAAGAGGAAAGTGATTTTAAAGATAATAGACTAAATATAGGAGCTTATGACTATGATAATCTTGTAAAATGTCCACTGAAATTTTATTTTCAAAAGTTGGCTCAATTGATTCCAGAAAAAGATTCAGAGGTTGACTATTTGAATAAACAATTTTTAGGAACAATGGTACATAAGATTTTAGAAAATATAGTTAGAGATATTTGGAAGGATGTTCTATCTAAGGGAATCTATGAAATAGATAGAGAGGTAATAGTTGAGGCTATAAATAGAGAGATAAAAAACAATAGATCTAAAATTCTAGTACAGATGGATATCTATCTTCAAGAGATTCTTATTCCACTATTAAGTGAAAATATTGAGATCTTCTTTAAAAAACTAGCATCAAAATATAGAAATATCAATATAAGAAGATTCCAAGGGGAGAAGGATGCAGGAAAAAATATACCTTTTATTCAAGATAAAATTGATGTTTATTTGAGAGGAAAGGCAGATTTAGTAATTGAAAGTGATATGGGAAATGAGATTATAGATTATAAAACTGGTGGAGCTCAAGAGGCTCAGTTAGATTACTACTCTATTATCCTTTTTGGTGATGAAACTAAGGCTGAGAAAACTATTTTTAATGTTATAAAAGGTGATATGAAAGCTCCTAATAAAGTAGAATTAACTAAAGAGGGATTAAAAGAGAATATTCTAGAGTTTTTAGATAATCCATTCTATATTAGAAATGAAAAAAAGAATGTTTGTGAAAATAATGGACATAGTTGTGAGTATATTGATATTTGTGGAAAGAAGAGGGATTTATGAAAAATAGATTGATATTAAAAGCAAGTGCAGGAACAGGAAAAACATATAGATTATCCCTTGAATATGTAGCCTCTCTTTGTTGTGGAAATGATTTTAAAGATATTTTGGTAATGACTTTTACTAAAAAAGCAACTGCTGAGATAAAGGATAGAATACTGAAATTTTTAAAACAATTAAAGGAGAATGGAGAAGAGGCAAAGGAGTTAAGGGAAAATATTTTAAAACTTTACCCTGAGATAGATTTTAATCAAAGTAAGATTGAGAAAATCTATGAAGAGGTTGTTCAAAATAGAGATAAACTTAGAATCTACACTATTGATGCCTTTACTAATCTAATTTTTAAAAAGGCTATTGCTCCATATTTAAAAATATACTCTTATGAGATTATTGATGAGGAAGAAAATAAAAAAACTATTTTTAAAATATTAGATAAACTTTTTACTATTAAAGAGGATTTTGCAAAGTTTAAAGAGTTTTTAAAAGATAATACAGAAAGAGATATAGATAATTATATTGATTTAATAGATAAACTTTTAAGCCATAGATGGAAAATAATAGTTTTAGGTGATAAATTAAATATAAAAAGAGAGCCTTTTCAAGTAAAAAGCAACTTTAATATTATGGAGAATCTTTTAGAAATAGTTGGTTCTGTGGCAATTGAAAAAAAAGAGCCAACAGAGGCTTTTATTGCTAAAAGAGCTAAATCTTATTTTTTGTTAGAAAGTGAGTTGGAAAAAGAAAAGTTTTTATTAGATAAGTTTAAAGAGTTATTAGAAGGAAATATTTGGGATGGAAGAAAGATAACTAAAAAAAATAAAAGAGTAGATGATCTTAATTATCTACAAGAGGAGTTAAGATTAAATCTTGCTAAAACTCTATTTAATGAAAAGATTATCCCATATGAAGAGAAACTCCTTCAAGTTATTAATAGAATCTATGAAATTTATGATGAGATAAAATTCAAAGAGCAAAGATTTACATTTTCAGATATAAGTAACTACACATTTAAATATATTAGAGATAAAAATCTAAATTTTGTTGATGAAAATGGAGTTACTGATGATTTTTTTGATATTATTGATGGAAAGATAAAAACTATATTTATAGATGAATTCCAAGATACAAGTATATTACAATGGAAAATTTTAAAGGATATTATAGATAAAAGCGAAAATGTAATATGTGTAGGAGATGAAAAACAGAGTATCTATGGTTGGAGAGGTGGAGAGAAAAACCTCTTTGAAAATCTTGAAAAGATAATAGGTGGAGAAGTTGAAAATCTAAATACTTGTTATAGAAGTGAAGAGAATGTAGTTAGATTCTATAATAAATTTTTTAAAACATTATCTGAAAAAAGTGAAGAGAGCAGTAAAAAGTGGGAATTTCTAGAGGTAAATCCTAAAAATCAAAACCAAAAAGGACATATTGAAATTTTAACTAAGGATTTATTAGAAGATGAGGAAGAAAAAGAAAATATAAGTGTTATTGATAAGATAATAGAGAAAATTCAACTTGACTTCAATGGAGTTTATGAGGGAATAGGAATTTTAGCTAGACAAAATAAAGAGTTAGATTTGATAGAAAAGAAATTAACTGAGGCAAATATCCCATTTGTTGTTGATTCAAATGTCAATGTAATTGAAAGTAGAGGAATCAAAGGGATATATTATTTGATAAAATATCTAGTGAAAAATGATTACCTATCTCTACTTAATTTTTTACGTTGTGATCTTGTGAATATCTCTGCTGATTCTTTAAAACATCTAGTTAAAGAGAGAGAAGATATAGAAAATTGGTTGTTAGATTACTCTTCAGAGATAGATTTAAATGATGAAGAGAGAGAAGTTTTGGAGATAGTCAAAGAACTTAAAGATAAATATAATGCTAATGATGGAGAGACATATTTTTTGACTTATGATATTCTTCAAAAATTAGGAGTTACAGAGAGATTCTCTAGTAAGGGAGATATTTCAAACTTATACTCTTTCTATAAGATTATTAAAAGTTATAGATATTTTGATGAGTTTTTAAGTGAGTTTGAAGATCAAAAAAATAGTTCAAAGTTTAAGAAAATAGTATTAAAAGATGAAAATAGTGTAAATCTGATGACTATCCATAAATCTAAAGGACTTGAATTTGATACACTTTTCTATTACTATAATCCTAAGACAAGTCAAAATAATATACCTAAAGTAATTTTTTATTTTACAATGGATAACAAATATGAAGAGGCAAAAGAGTTTCTATTAACAAATACTAAATTTAACTATATTTTAAAAATTTTATCAAGTGAGTTTGGATATTTAGAGGAGAACAGAATAAAAGAGGAGCATGAGGAGATAAATAATCTCTATGTTGCTCTGACAAGACCTAAAAATAATATCTATATAGCTCTTGAAAAATATGATGAAAGTAAAAACAAAGATGGCTACAATTTAGATATGATTAATTGTGAAAAAGAGTTTAGAGATAGAGAGATAATTTTTACTGAGGTTCAATCTAAAGATAAAAATGATAAGAGAGAAACTTTTGAACTTAACCTTTCTACCCCTGAGGCATCATATCCAAAAGGTGAGGAGAGCATATTTAAAGATAGAGAGAAAATATATTCACACTCTCTTCAAAATGAGATTAAAAGATTAAAGGGGACAGTTGTCCACTATTTCCTTGAGAATCTGATCTATGCAACTAATGAGGAGATTGAAAGAGCTAAAAAATTGACTTTTGCTAAGTTTGCATCAAACTTAGGAGAAAAAGGGATAGGTGAAATTCTATCTGAAAAAAATATTGAGTATATTTTAAATAAGAAAAAGGATATCTTTTCTAAAGATTGGGATAAAATCTATCCTGAATATGAGATCTATACAGAGGATGAAACTTTTAGAATAGATAGATTGATGATAAAAGAGGCAAAAGAAGGGGAAAAGGGTTGTGTTTATATAGTTGACTATAAAACTGGAGAAATCAATGAAGAGCAACTTGCTAATTATAAAGCTATTATTGAAAATCTTTTGGAGAGATTGGGAAAAGAAAATGAGTATGAAGTTATTACTGAGTTTATAGAATATAAAATATAATTTAAAAATAAATTGCTCTTTTTTTATTACTTTTGATAGAAAAATAATAAAAATGTTGAAAATAAGTAAGAAAAGTTTTATAATGAAGATAGATAACTTGTGTGAATATTTTACATTACTAAGGGGGAATCAAAATGGCAGTTACACTAGAAACTATAAAAAAAGCAAAAACCACGATTGAAAATTCAATTAAAAGAACACCTTTAATTGAATGTCCTACACTAGAAAAAATGACTGGTGGAAAAGTATTATTTAAACTTGAAAATCTACAAAAAACAGGTTCTTTCAAATTAAGAGGAGCATTAAATAGAATAGCCAATTTAACAGAAGAGGAGAAAGCCAAAGGAGTTATAGCTTCATCAGCTGGAAACCATGCTCAAGGGATAGCTTTAGGAGCTACTGCTCAAGGTATAAAATCTACAATAGTTATGCCTGAAACAGCACCAATAGCTAAGATAGCAGCTACAAGAGGATATGGAGCAGAGGTTGTACTTTGTGGTACTGTTTATGATGATGCTTTTGCTAAAGCTTGTGAAATTCAAAAAGCTACTGGAGCAGTATTTTTACATCCATTTGATGATGAGTATGTAATAGCTGGACAAGGAACAATAGGACTTGAAATATTAGAAGATGCAGCAGATATTGATGCAGTTTTAGTTCCTATCGGTGGTGGAGGAATCCTTGCTGGAATAGCAACTGCTGTTAAATCAATAAATCCTAAGATAAAAGTAATTGGTGTTGAATCTGAAAATGCAGCTTCAATGACAGAGGCTTTAAAACGTGGAGAGTGTTGTGAAGTTTGTGCACAACCTACAATAGCTGATGGTATTGCTGTTAAAAAAGTTGGTTGTAAAACTCTTGAACTTGTAAGAAAATATGTAGATGAAGTTATTACAGTAAGTGAAGATGAGATTGCTAGAGCTATACTATTCCTTATGGAGAAAAGTAAAGTTGTTGCTGAAGGTGCAGGAGCTACTCCTCTAGCTGCTATTCTTGCTGGAAAAGTTAAATGTGTAGGAAAAAAAGTTTGTGCTGTTGTTTCTGGTGGTAATATAGATGTAAACCTTATTGAGAGAGTTTTAAACAGAGCTCTTATCAATGAGGGAAGAAGATTTGAATTTAAAGTTAAGGTTCACGATAGATTTGGTGAAACAGAAAAACTTCTAAAACTTATTACAAAAAATAGAGCTAACATTTTATTTATAACTCAAAGCATGTATAATATAGATTTAGGAATCAATATGCAAGAGATTACCCTTGTAATTGAGTGCAGTGACATTGAGCATAGAAACAATGTTATTGTAAAAATCAAAGAAGCTGGATATGAAATCTACTAAACTATTGAAAAATTTTAACAATTGAAGTAGAATAACTATTATATGTTGTTTGGAGGAAAAAATGAAAAAGATAATAGGAGCACTATTAATACTTGTATTTTCCAACCTATTTGGAGAGTACAAATATCCATTTAAAAATCCATATATGGCAACTATATTAGGAAGTTCTACTCTTATGACAGATGGAGTAAGTGAAGCTGTCCCCACAAAGGTGTATAAAGTAAAACTACCTAATAGCAAGGAGCCACCTGAAAATTTATGGTATAATGGCAAATTTGAGTTTTCTTTAGTTCACCAAAAGGAGAAAGCTCCACTTATTTTTCTTTTAGCTGGTACAGGATCAGATTATCATGCTACAAGAATGGTATTATTTCAAAGAATTTTTTATGATGCAGGGTTCCATGTAATCTCTATAACTTCACCTATGCACTCTAACTTTATTGTTAATGCTTCTACAAATAAGATGCCAGGAATGATTATAGAAGATGGAAAGGATATCTACAAAGTGATGAAGGAAACTTACAATATTGTAAAGGATGATATTGAAGTATCTGATTTCTATGTGGTAGGTTATAGTCTTGGAGGAACATCATCTGCTGTTGTTTCATATTTAGCTGAAAAAGAGAAAGCTTTTAATTTTAAAAGAGTTTTTATGGTAAATCCAGCTGTGGATATATATTCATCAGCTGTGAAACTTGATAAAGAATTAAATAGATATACAGATGATGATCCTAAAAAAATAGGAGTATTAATAGATAATGTTATAAGTAAAGTATCTTCAACTTTAAAAGGTGGATATACAGAGATAACCGATGAAACTATCTATAAATTATTTGAAAATGATGTTTTATCTAATGAAGATATGAGTCAACTTATAGGTTTAGCTTTTAGACTTATATCAATAGACCTAAACTATGTAACAGACCTTTTAAATAATATGGGAGTATATGTAACAGAGCCAGTTGGTAAATTTACAAATATGTTTCCATACTTTGAAAAAATAGATTTTGCTGATTTTGAAGACTATATGAATAGACTTGCCTATCCATATTATAAAAAGAAATTTGGTGGAAATATTACACTAGATCAACTACTTACAACTACAACTCTTAAACAGATAGAAGATTATCTGAAAACAACTGATAAGATAGTAGCTGTAACAAATAGAGATGAGCTTATCTTAAATGAAAATGATTTCAAATTCTTAGAGAACACTTTCAAAGATAGACTTATAATCTATCCATATGGGGGACATTGTGGAAATATGTTCTACACAGAGAATGTAGATGTTATGTTGAAATTCTTAAAAGAGGGGGTATTTAAATATGAAAATTAGAAAAAAAATACTGACTCTTTTAATCTTCACTTTACTTTGTGCAACTGCTTTTGGAAATGAAAATCAAAATAGTAGTGAAAATCTAAAAACTAAAAGTGAAATTTCTCAATATTTTAGAGTATACGACCCATGGGAACCTTTAAATAGAAGAATATACTACTTTAACTATACTTTTGATAAATATGTTTTTTTACCTGTTGTTGATGCTTATAATTTAATAACTCCAACTTTTGTTCAAAAAAGGGTAAAAAACTTTTTTGCAAATAGTGTAAACCTTACTACAACAGGAAACTCTATTTTACAGGTAAAACCTAAAAAAGCTATGAAAGCATGGGGAAGATTCTCTATAAATGCTACTTTAGGGTTGTTTGGTTTATTTGATGTAGCATCAAAACTTGGAATGCCTAAACCTTATGAAGATTTTGGACTTACTCTTGCTCACTATGGTGTAGGAGATGGACCATACCTTATTTTACCATTTTTAGGACCTAGTAACTTGAGAGATGCAATAGGTAGTGGAATAAATACCTATGCTTTAGGGGCATTGGATCCCTATGAAGCTGCTGATATTGTAGATATAGATAAACCTGGAGTAGTTGCTCTACAAGGGATAGATAAGAGAAAAAATACAAATTTCAGATATTATAGTAGTGGATCACCTTTTGAATATGAGTATTTAAGATTTTTTTATAAAAAATATAGAAAGATACAGATGAAAACTGGAGAACAGTTTTAATTTAACAGGGGGGTAATGATGATAAATTTACAAGAAAAAGTTTTAACTTACAAAGATGAGATTGTAAAAGGAATACAAGGAGCTGTACAAATAAAAAGTGTACAAGAGCCAGCTAAAGAGGGGAAACCTTTTGGAGATGGACCAGCTGCAGCACTACAATATTTCTTAGATTTAGGAGCTAAATTAGGATTTAAAGTTGAAAACTTTGATAACTATGCTGGAACTATTGAGTTTGGAGAGGGAGAAGAGGTTGTAGGTATCCTTGGACACGTAGACGTGGTGCCTGAAGGAGATGGATGGATATACCCACCATACAGTGGAACTATAGCTGATGGAAAAATATTTGGAAGAGGAACTCTTGATGATAAAGGACCATCTATGATTTGTCTATATGCTATGAAAGCTATCATGGATTCAGGAGTAAAATTAAATAGAAAAGTAAGAATGATAATTGGAGCTAACGAAGAAACTGGAAGCTTATGTATGGAACACTATTTCAACACTTTAAAAATGCCTCAACCAACTATGGCATTTACTCCAGATTCTAGCTTCCCAGTAACATTTGCAGAAAAGGGAATTATTCGTGTTAAATTTACTCAAGAGTATAAAAATCTAGGAGACTTCACATTTACTGGAGGAAATGCTTTTAACTCTGTTCCTGATGGAGCAAAAGCTGTTATTCCTCAAGAGTTCACTGGAGATCTTTTATCTAAAGTAGAAGCTTACAACGAAGGAAAAGAGTTTAAAATCTCTGTTGAATTAAAAGATGGAAAATATTATGTTGCATCTGAAGGAAAATCTTCTCATGCTGCAAGACCTCACAAAGGATACAATGCTGTTAGTGCTCTATTTGCATTTTTAGGAACTGCTGAAATATTAAATGAAGATCTAAAAAATATAGTAGATTTCTTTAAAGAATATGTAAAAATGGAAAATGATGGAACATCTTTTGGTGTAAACTTTGAAGATCATGAAACTGGTAAACTTACTTTAAATATTGGAAAGATGAATATTGCTGATGGAGCTATGGAAATTTGTGTAGATATGAGATGTCCAGTTCATGTACCTAATGATAAAGTTATTGATACTTTAAAAACAAAAGTAGAAGGAAAAGTAAACTTAGTTGTTGCTGGAAATACAGCTCCTCTATATGTTGCTAAGGATAGTTTCCTAGTTTCTACATTGATGAATATCTATAAAGATATTACTGGAGATGTTGAAGCTGAGCCAGTTGCTATTGGTGGAGGAACTTATGCTAGAGAGGTAACAAATGGAGTTGCTTTTGGAGCTCTTCTTTCATCTCAAGTAGATAATATGCACCAAAAAAATGAGTGTTTAGAAATAGATAAGATTGATACTATTGCTAGAATCTATGTTGAGGCTATCTATCAACTAGCAAAATAAAAAAGTGCTAGTAAAAGTATATTTTTTTTAGTATTATATATTGAGGAACAAATTATATATTTACTAAGGAGACCAACTATGAAAAGTCAAGATAAATTTTAAAAAAATTTAATTTTGAT
>OGZM01001684.1_pt1 | contig 15598 bp, 17 predicted proteins | sample 1576821 | NCBI WGS metagenome assembly OGZM01 (sample SAMEA3541491, study PRJEB24748) | human gut metagenome | biome: human gut; feature: human-associated habitat; material: faeces | place: China | collected 2012
AGATTGGCTACGATTCTATTTCCCGAATTGGAACAGCTTGTTTCGTCTATCCATGGCACTTCAATCTACGCACTTCTCGGCGAATATCCCGGTGCAAAGCAAATTTCAGAAGTCCATCTTACCAAGCTGACAAACCTTCTTACAACAGCGTCCAAAGGACGCTACGGAAAAGAGAAAGCCATCCAGATTCGAGAGGCAGCCAGAACTTCTATTGGCTCTGTCATGCCTGCCAAATCTCTGGAATTGAAGCATACCATTAAACTCATTCAAGAACTTGCCTCCGAGATCAACGAAATCGAAGATTCTATTCAGAAAATCATAGATGAGCTCAATCCACCAATTCTCTCGATTCCCGGCATGGGAGTAAACTCCGCTGCTGTGATCCTTGCAGAAATCGGGGATTTCTCCAATTTCAGTTCTCCTGACAAAATTCTTGCTTACGCTGGCTGCTCTCCATCTACATACCAGTCCGGAAAACTCACGAACTGCTATGCTCACATGGAAAAACGTGGCTCCCGCTACCTGCGACATGCCCTTTACAACGCAACCAAGTACGTCTGCTACTGGAATCCTGTCTTTGCTGAATACCTTGCCAAAAAACGTGCCGAAGGAAAACACTACAATGTTGCCCTGTCCCACGCCATGAAGAAACTCGTTCGGTTGATTTATGCCTTACAGAAATCCGGGAAAGCATATCTTGCATCTGCATGATTTTCTCCTGAGCCTGAGCTAATTCCAACAGAAACTTAGCTGGCGCAGCGAACCCTTGACGAACCGAAGCATTCAAATGCTATCCTGTTTGTGCGAGGGCTGGCTGGGCTTGCTTTGCTGTTCTCTCCGTCGCCCTCGCTGCTCTGATTCCAGCATTTGAATGCTGTTTGTCAGGGGCAGCGGTCGGTTGGCGGATTTTTTCATTTTGGGGCTTGACTTTTAATAGTTAGTCTCCCGTAAATCTTGCGGCCAGAAGAATCCAAGACGTCGATATGGTCATAAATCGGCCAGTTTTCGTCCGCCCAATGCTGAGCCTGCACACTTGATAACACGGGGTCAAAACCGGCAAAAACCAGTTTATCGCATCTGCCAGGATTCCCTTTATGGTAAGCATGGCAGCAGAATGAAGCCTGCTGTTTTTGAGTTTCATCCCGATGGATGTGCCGCAGCCGTTCCGGCTGTCGATTATTCCAGCGAATCTCTGCGGCTCGCATATATCTACCGTTCATATTCCTGTTCCCTTTTCGTCTTTTTGCAGTAACGGCGAAGCGGAGGGAGACAGTCGACCTCCGCACGATCAATGCGCTCCTGCTCAAAAATGTACTTGTACGGGCGCTTTTTTCCATGGCGACGGTGTCCAACGGACGACGCAAAGCTGTTGGCGGTCTTGTATCCAAGCTTTGCGGCGCACATGGCGGACGTTCCCGCTGCCACCACCTCACCGGTCTTGGCGCTGTACACGGTGTACCATGTGACATAATGGATGTAATCAGCCATGTGCGACGTCCTCCGCATCGTGGAGGGCTGTGAGCAGCCCATCTGCCGCCGCGCTATAGACCTCTGATTTTTCCCGGCAGATGACCCGCAGCCAGATGTCTCCCGTGAGCGCGGACTCCGTTGCAAGCCGTGTGGCTGTTTTAAGGTGCTCTTCGGCCTGCTGCCGAATCAGCTCTTCCAGCTTCATGCGCCCTTCTCCTCATCCTGCGGATACTCCGGGTTCCGGGCATGGTTGCGAACAATCTTGCTGTAACCGCTGCACTTATACCGTTTGTTGTCCTCATGCATCCCATAAAGCGACATTGTCAGCCCGGCAGTGGATGCAACAATAATCCAAGGCGCGGCATGTGCAGCCTCGGCGATGCCCCAGCCGCCCCAGTAGGTCAGCGCAACGGCCAGCCAGGAGCAGGCCCAGCGCACCACCTGCACCGCGCCGATGATTGCCAGCAAAGCCAGCCCGTCCAGCGCTAAGATGAGTCGAAAATTCATCGGTTTCTTTCTCATTCTCTCGGTTCCTCCTTTGTATAAACCTTTTCGAGCTTGTAAAAGTCCTTCACCCACGCCATAAAACCGGCGCGTGAGATGTCAGGGCAAGGTTCTTTTGTTCCTACGGATGGCTTTGACCATTCCGGGAAAACTCCCGCCTGAATCTGAGCTCCCAAGACCTTTTCGGTCTTTGAGATGTTGTTGTCCCGAAGGATCTGGACGCATTCGCCTATCGTAAGGCTCGGCTTCTGCATGGCGTCCTCCTTTCTATCAATGTCTCAGCACAACATTGGACGAATGAACCAGATAGGTCACGCCGTCAATCTTCGCTTGCAGCTGGTCGCCCTCGTAATCGTCCCATCAGGCATTTTCAGCTGTGCCCAGCTGTATTCATAGGTCAGGTCAATAACCTGCTTATTGCATCCTGCCATCAGCAAAGCGCTTGCCAATACGGACACTACGCCTACAATAACTTTTTTCATGCTTATATCTCCTTAACAAGCTTCCCGGAGGTGGTGGTGTTCCTTTGGGCAGCAGCTGCGGCAAACAAACTGGTCTGCCCGTTGGTCTGCTGGATCAGCATCACGGTGTTGGTGCTGGGCTTCCAGCGCTGGATGTACTCCACCGCCTCGTCAAAGCGCTTGCGGGGGATGTTGCCCACGCTGTTCACCCGGAACCAGTCCTGCACATCGTGGTTGCACTCGCTGTACACCTTGCTGCGCACGTGGTTGTCAATGTAAGCCGGGGTGTCCTCGCCGCCCAGCGCCCCAATGACGGCCCGGCTGATGGCCTTGCGCAGCACACGCTGCTGGTTGTAATCCACCGTCATGGTGTTCTCCAACGCGGTGAGCCGCTCTTCCTGTCGCTGGGTGCGGTTGTCAAGCATAAACAGCGCCTGCATCTCCTTGCTGAGCTTAGGCATCATGTAGCTGCCCGTCTTGCGCAGGGTGGGCAGCACCTCGCTTGTCACCCAGCGCTTAAACCGCACCGCACCTTCCAGCTTGCTGCCAAAAATCAGGCTGTACAGGCCGGACTCGTTAATGATGACCATTTTCTGGTTGCCGCCGGGGGTCATCAATTCGGTGACCCCTTTGTCCTGCTCGTCAACGTGGTTGGAAACGGCGTTTGCGAGGGACTTGCCTTCGCCGTAGCCCAGCGCTGCCGCCACGTCCTTGCCCACGAACCACGGCTCGCCGTTCTGGTCTATCGTGCGGATGTCCCCAAACTCGGGGTTGTTGAAGATTTGAATGGAGCTCATGCTTTTCCCTCCTCGTCTACGATCAGCGCCGTGACCGGCACCCGGAAATAGTGCGCCACCTTGAGCAGCTGCGAGATACTGGGGCCGTAAATCGAGCGCTCCCACTTCCCGATTGCGCCGTTGCTCAGGCCTGCCGCCGCCTCCAGATCGGTGCGGCTCAGCCCGTGCAGCTTGCAAAACTGGTCGATTTTTGAAACATTCACTAGCAATTCTCCTTTCCGGGCTTGAAAATCACTAGAAAATATGCTACTATGTAGTTGCGAGGTACACAGCGAATAAAATCTAGCGCCAGCCCGATATAATATTGTCAGGGGCTTTGGTTTTGTTTGCCCCCTTACGCTCTCTATTATATAGCCTAATTTTCTAGTCGTCAATAGAAAATTAGGCTATTGGAGGAGTTTTTATGCGTTCTTTGCCTGAACTAGTGAAATTCATCCGTGTATCGTGTAAAAATCAAGGCAGTTCCATTACAAAAATGGAGAAAGATTTGAAATTCGCCAACGGAACAGTAGGAAAATGGGCTAATGGAAAGCGCTATCCGCCGAAAGATAAGCTATTGCTTGTGTCTGATTTTCTACAAATTTCCATTGAAGAGCTTATGGGCGAAGAGCAAAAAGAAAAACCCAGCACCCCGGAGACGGTAAGCCTGAGTGGCCTGTCTCCTGAAGATGCTGAGCTTGTACAAAAGATTCTGAACGCTTCGGAAGCGAAAAAGAACGCGATCCGGGCGTTGCTGTGATTTAGCTGTTTAGAATATCGAGGACTTTCTGACGAAATGCAGGGTCGCTCTTAAGCTTTTCGATGATTTTTCTGATTTCGTCCGGGCTGAAAGATGTGTCCTGCATTTTGCTTTGTCCTCCTTATATAATTGTTATGTGTGAGGTGTTGCGGTATGGCACGAGGCGGCCGCAGGAAGGTATCTATTTATACTCAGCGAGACCGCGCAAACAAACGGTGGCTTAAAAAAGTCGGGAAGGCAATCACGCCAAGCAAACGCACACAACGTGCAATAGCAGAAGCTATATTTTCTCCCGTTCCTTCTAGCTCTACAATTCAGAAAAGAGCGCCGTACAAGCAAGCACCCGTAAAATGGAAAGACGCAAGGCCTACGCTTTTGCAATGGGCTGGTTGCTTTGCTATTGGTTTAATTTGCTTGTGTCCCATACTGAGCATCTGGAAACCTTCTTTCAATATTTCAGAAATTTCCCTTTTGTTCGTCGCTTTCTTTGCCTTTCCTTTTTTGGTTGCAGCACTTTGCGTTGTCGATTATAACAAAACTAAATACCGCTCTTATCATTCGGGAGACACCGCAGCTGCTCCAGATACTTTTGATTTCCCTACAATGGAAAGCATTGATAAGATTGCCCCAGAAGAAACAATAGCAGAAATCGACCGGATGAACGCCAAGATTTTCATGGATGAATTTCAAGATTCCATGAATATCATGCAGAAAACGGCAGATCCAGATACTTTTTTCTCTCGGTATGACCTTGCTTTGGAACGTCTCGACAACATGATAGAGCTGCAACAGAAGGGAATAAAATTCACCTGTGACCTTCCAGCCTTGAAAGCTCAGGCGCTTGACCAGGAAACCACTGCTGAAACTGTAAATGTACTGATAGATAATGCCTATGCAAAACAGGTTCAGAAACTTTCCGCTCTCAAGACTGAGCGTGGCCGCTCAAACTCTACGCAAAGATGGTATGCATCTTTTGAGCCGTTTTTAGACCGAATGCCACTCTGCTCTAAAACGTATCTTGAAATGAAGCACACCGCTTTGCAAGAGGTGTAACCAATGGATTTATTTACAGCGTTTTCGTTTATGAATGGCGAAGAACCACCAATTCCGGCAGAAGAACAAAAGTATTATCAAGAACCGTCCTATTATAAAGATTATGTTCCGTCTTTCGCTCTTGATGCTGTGAATGGTATGCGTCGAGTGGTTCCGTTTGCAGAGCAGATGCAAAATCAGCCCTCTACCGAGAATGGATTGTACCGAACTGAAATTGCATTGCTGAAATATTGCTCATATGGAACATATCCGCACCCGAGATATGGTTATCCGGGTCTTTGGTGGTTTGAGTATGGCATAAAAAATGTTGGCTATCATCTTCAAATGCTAGAAAAGCGGGGCTTTATCCAGATGAATGAAAAAGGCAAGTATTTTTTAACCGAAAAAGGGAAGTCTGAGCTCGAATCCAACATTTCGATGCTCGATATGTAGGTCACAACTGAATTATACAACTGTTGATTGTATCACGTCAAGCGCGTTTAATCGCGAAAAAATGCGTAAAAAATTTAGCATTTGCGCTGAATCGCTGAAATTTACGCTGACTTTTTGCTAAATACGCGCGTTTTGCGCGAACAACGTGCAAAATATGTACGTTGCTATCCGTGGTTGCAAGGTTGTTGCATTTTTTGCAACAGTTCAGCGGCAAGCTCCCCACCGGGTGCGTCTGCTGCGGCCTTGAGCTGCCGGAGATCCCCGGACTTGCGGATCACAAAAAGTCGAGCCCGAGCCTGTCCCTCGGGCGGCATATCCTCATAGCAGGCCAGCGCGGCGCGGATGTGGGTGCAAAACAGCTTCATCTTGTCCATCTTTAGTCCTCCCAAGGTTCAGGTGTTCGGGCCGTGCCGGTCAAAATGGTGGCAGGCATCCCGTCAATGATGGTCATTTCGTTTTCTTTGCCGTTTCTTTGCTCGAAATCCATTTTATTTCACCTCTGTTTTTGTTCAATTTGTCCAACTTGTTTTAGATTTTACCATTTTATGGGAAAACTTGAAGGACTTCTGCTCTGTCGAGTGGCATGGGTTTTTCCCATGTCACTTTTTGTTTTTATGGCATGGAAATTTGTGAGGTTATAATTGATGAGCTACTTTACTGCGGAAAAGCTTGGTGTCGCACTGGCGCGGGCCAGAGTCGCGGCAGGCTTGAGCCAAGTCGACATGGCCCGCCGGATCAACAAGGGAAAGGCTACGGTCCAGAGCTGGGAGTGTGGGGCGTCCAGCCCACCGGCTGACAAGATAATGGACTGGTTCGAGGCTTGCGGGGCTTCTCCGCTCCCCGCCATGCAAGAAATGCTGCACCCAGAGCTTTACAAAGAGCCCATACAGCGAAAATCAGACGAAGAGCTGGATGAGATGCTTACAGAATACTTTCGCACAGCGCCGCGAATTGTAAAAGAGATGGTGCTGTTTATCCTTTTGGGCCGACATGGCAGCTATCCACCGGCGGTGTTTGCTGAGGTGTGCGCAAATCTGCATACTCCCTTGCAAAACAAGGTATCCGTCTGCGGCCAAATACTGGACAATTACGAGTTCGCCGTGGCTACAGGAACAGACCCGATTCCGTGGGAAGTCCAGCCTCCGGTGAGTCTGCTGCAGTCGGCATACCAGGCGGGAAAAGAGGCCGCGAAGAGCGGCGAGGCCGACTATACCGCAAAGCGAGGTGAAGAGCTTTGAAGTGCATTCGCGCCTGCTGCCGTCGGGAAATACCGGATGATGCATCTTTTTGCCCATACTGCGGCAAGAAGCAGCCCGAAGCCGCCCCGCAGCAAAGAAAAAAGCGCCGCCGCCCAAAGGGCAGCGGCAGTGTATATAAGTTGAGCGGGACGAGGTCAAAACCGTATGTGGCCCTGACAGCCAAGCGAGACGTTCTGGGGACGTTTGCGACGCCGGGCGAAGCAGTACAAGCGCTGGACGCTTACAACGCCCAGAACACCCCCGCAGCGCGTCTGAAATGTACTTTTGCGGATGCCTATGCTCAATGGAAGGCACAGCCTAAGTTTGACAAGCTCAGCACTGATATGAAAAAGGGGTATGAGCTGGCCTATGCAAAGGCTGCGCCGCTGTATGACCGACAGCTCCGGGACTTAAAAGCCGCAGACTATCAACAGGTGATTGACCAGATGGTGGAAAAGGGACTCTCCCGCAGCTCCTGCGAAAAGCAGCGCACACTTTTCAGCCAGATCTGCGAGTGGGCAATGGCTCAGGACATCATAAACAAAAACTATGCCATGCTCTTGCAGCTCCCGGCGGCTACAGGCAAGGCAGAGCGCACCTTGACCGCTCAAGAGATAGAGCAAATAAGCAGCCGACAAGACGACCCGAAGCTTGGGCAGACAGCACAAATCGCAATGGTGCTGCTCTACACCGGTATGCGTATCGATGAGCTGCTCTCCATGCGCTGCGACGATGTGCATCTAAAAGAGCGGTATATGCAGGGCGGAGAAAAGACCGAGGCGGGCAAAAACCGCATTATCCCTATTTTGGACCCCATTTATAAAATCATTGCCTTTTGGATGCTTGACAGCGGCTGTGAGTGGCTGATACCGTCCAAAGCCGGTACAAAGCTGGACAAGCGCAACGTGGCTACAAAGTTTCGGGCCTTGATGCAGGAGTGCCACATAGAGGGGGTGCATCCGCATACGCTGCGCCACACGGCCAGCAGCAAGATGGTGGAGTGCGGCCTGGAAAAGACTGCCGTGCAAGCCATCTTGGGTCACAAAAATTTCTCCACCACGGCCAACAAGTACGTCTCCCACAATGACCCAGATTATCTGTTGCAGGAAATGCGAAAGATGAAGTATTGATTTGTTAGATTGTTTGTTAGATTGTCACGTTCATCCAGGAGATTTTAAGGCATTTTAAGCAAAAGAAAAACGCACGGACGATTTGTTTTTATCGTTCGTGCGTTTATTTTTGGAGCTGGTGACAGGGGTTGAACCTGCAACCCACTGATTACAAATCAGTTGCGCTGCCATTGCGCCACACCAGCGAGTATCGTTTGCACAGGGTACTCTAGTAGAATACCAGAAACCTCCCCGCTTGTCAATATCTTTGTCCGGCCCGCTGTCGGCCCATGCAGCGCTGTTTCAGGGCGTTTCGAGACATCCGCGAGGCGATTCACGCAGATACGGCCACATTATGGCCGGAATGTGATAGAATAAAACAAGCTTAATATTTATGCTTCTTTCACAAGTTCCTGCCGCTTCGTCTTGAACTTCTGTGCAAAACTCACATTTTTCAGAGGAGGTTTCTATGATCTCTTATCGCAAGCTTGCAATGCGCGTTCTGGGGCATCCGCTGCGGGTGCCGTTCCCCCGGCCTGCGTCCCACCGAGTGACGGCGCTGGCGCTGACAGCCGCAATGGTGGCCGGCATGGCCGCACCGGCGTATGCGGATACCTATTACATAGGCGATGGTGACATCACAGTCACCAAAGACAAAAGCGGCACCTATGTCAAGCACTCGGGAAATCCTACTGCTACAAAGGACAGCGACGGCAATATCATCATCAAGGGCGGCAAGCGCTCAGAGGATACCACCGCCTCCGGCGGCGGCTCTTCTGAAGGCGGCACCTCCGCAGCCTCTCCCGCCCAACCCAAGTTGGCCACGCCCCCATCAGAAGACAGCGACAGCGAAAACGAAGACATGGTCTACCTCGGCGCCCCCAAGGGCAACGTGTCTTCTGACGACGGCAACGAGGAAAACGAAAACCAGACCGGCGACACCACCGGCGGCGAGGAAAACAAGAACCAGCCTGACGACACTACCGGCGGCGAAGAAAGCAAGAACCAGCCTGACGACACTACCGGCGGCGAGGAAAACGAGACTGATCCCACGAAAAAGGACCAGACCGGCGGCAAGAACACCGGCGCGGGAAGCTCTGACCCTGAGAGCAAAGGCTCTGAGAGCGGCACCTCCGGCTCGGCGGGCGGCACTCCCACCACCGGCAGCGAGACCCCTGCCGAAGGCACGGAAGGCACGGAAAGCACGGAGAGCAGCCTCTCTACACCCAAAAGCCAGTTCACGTACACCGGTGCATCCCTCAAGGTCGCCGACGCCAATGACGACGAAGAGACCCGGAACAAATCGACTACGGTCTTGGAACGCGCGGCGGAAAACTTCAGGAGCACAGCCGAAAACGTCACCAACTATGTCATCCGCATCATCAACAAGGCCAAAGGCAATGACAACACCCTCAACGTGACGCTGGACAATGTCAACATTAAGACCAAAAATGACGCCGCCCTCAGCGTCGAGGGCGCGGGCAACACGACGATCACGCTCAAGGGCGACAATACCCTCACCAGCGACGGCCAACATGCCGGCCTCGAGCACAACGAAAAGGACTATTATGGCAGAGAAGACACCGGCAAACTGACCATCACATCCGGAAATGAAAATGGCCGCAACACCGGCAGCCTGACCGCCACAGGCAGCGGTGCCTCTGCTGGCATCGGCAGCGTCTGGAACTCCGGCAACTATAGCGACAGTGGCGCCGGCGACATTGAGATAACAGGCGGCGACATCACCGCCATCGGCGCCTCCAGTGCTGCCGGCATTGGCAGCGGTTGCAATGCTACCGGCGAAACCAATATCACCATCTCCGGCACTGCCAAAATCAAGGCGCAGACCGAGCAGGGCGGCGCCGGCATCGGCAGTGGTTCAGGAGCTACTGGCAACACCAATATCACCATCTCCGGCGGCACCATCGAAAACGCGCAGGGCGGCTCCGGTGGTGCCGGCATCGGCAGCGGTGACGGAAGCACCGGCCAGACCACAGTCACCATCAAGAGCGGCACCATCAAGAACGCCACCGGTGGCAACACCGGCGACGGCATCGGCGGCGGTTGCGATAGCAAGAATATTACCGTCAAGATCGAGGGCGGCACCATCGAAAAAGCGAAGGGCGGCGACGGCTATGGTTCCCACGACGCCGGCGACGGCATCCACAGCGACGGCGAGCTCACCATTCCTGACAAAGCCACCATTGTCAGCGCCATCGGCGGCAACGGCGACAGCAGAAACAGCAGCAGTAACGCCGGCCACGGCATCTACAGCGGCGGCAAGCTCACCATCAAGGGCGACATCGGGACTGCGCAGGGCGGCAAAGGCAAAACTACCGCCGGCCACGGCATCTACAGCAAAGGCGACCTCAACATCTCCGACAACGCCACCATCACGAACGCTACCGGCGGCGCTTCTACCGATGGCTACGCCGGCGACGGCATCCACAGCGACGGCAAGCTCACCATCTCCGGCGGCACCATCGGAACTGCGCAGGGCGGCGTCGGCAATGCCTCCGGCGGCAGCGGCATCCTTGGCAAGACCATGGAGATCCTTGCCGGTACCATTCAAAAAGCCATCGGCGGCAACTCCACCGGCACCGGCGAGAACGACACCGGCGGCGACGGCATCAGCGCCAGTAAGTTCACCATCTCCGGCGGCGAGATACAGCAGGCCACCGGCGGCGCTTCTACCAACGGCAGCGGCGGCAGCGGCATCCGCAGCAACGGTAACGGTACACTCACCATCAAGGGCGGCAAGATAGAGCAGGCCACCGGCGGCGATTCCGAGAAGTACGGCGGCAGCGGCATCTACAGCAGCAGTAAGCTCACCATCTCCGACAGCGCCACCATCAGAACCGCGCAGGGCGGCGACGGCAAAGGCAAGAGCGGCGGCAGCGGCATCTACAGTTACGGCGACCTCACCATCTCCGGCGGCAAGATACAGAAGGCCACCGGCGGCGCTTCTACCGATGGCAACGGCGGCAGCGGCATCTTCAGCGGCAGTAATCTCACCATCTCCAGCGGCACCATCGAAACCGCGCAGGGCGGCGACGGCAATGCCTCCGGCGGCATGGGCATCCGCAGCGGCGGTATGCTCACCATCTCCGACAACGCCACCATCGGAACCGCGAAGGGCGGCGACGGCACGGCGGACGACGGCACCGGCGGCACTGGCATCTACAGCGCCGGTAGGCTCTTCATCTCCGGCGGCGAGATACAGAACGCTACCGGCGGCAACGGAGGCAGCGGAGGCAGCGGCGGCAGCGGCATCCGCGGCGATTACGTTGTGAATATTTCGGGCGGTATCATTAAAAATGCCGAGGGTACGGGCGGCGGCGCAGGCATCGGCGGCGGCGCGAACTCCTTCCAGGATACCACCATCAACATCTCCGGCGGCACCATTGAAAAGGCCACGGGCGGCGTCGGCGGTGGTGCAGGCATCGGCAGTGGCAAAGGCTCTACCGGCGAGACCAAAATCGACATCACCCAGGATGCGCTCGTGTACGCGTATGGCAGCGGCGGCGCAGCCATCGGTTCGGGCGAATCCTCCACCGGCAAGACGACCGTCAACATCCACGATACAACTGCCGGAAAGGGTGTCAAACATGCTTTTGCCTACGACGGTGCAGGCATCGGCAGCGGTCATTACGCCTCCGGCCAAACTTACATCACCATCCGCAACGCGTCTGTGAGCTCTCTGGAGTCCTCCGCTGATTCCACTAATAACCCGGGCGCTGGCATTGGCAGCGGCAAAGGCGCCAAGGGCAACACCGCCATCACGATAGAAGGCAGCACGGTAAAGGCCGTCGGCGGCAACGGCGCAGCCATCGGCAGCGGCAGTGAAGGAGACTTCTACAGTCCTCCTACGGGTACGCCGAACGCCCTCAAGACCATTATCCATATCACTGACAGCAACGTCACAGCCTCCAGCGACTCCAGTGCAGCCATCGGCAGCGGCAGCTATTCTACCAACGCCACGGACATCGAGATCACCGGCGGCACCATCAATGCTTCGAGTTATGATGGTTCCGGCATCGGCAGCGGCGATAGCGCCAAGGGCGACACCGACATCCACATCACCAACAGCGATGTCACAGCCAAGGGCTTTATCGACGTCAGGTATGTAAGCCACGGCACAGGCATCGGTTCCGGTATCAATTCTTCCGGAAAGACTACCATTGATATTTCCGGCGGCACTGTTAAGGCCATGGGCAGCGGCGACGGCTACAATGGCAGCGCGGGCATCGGTTCAGGCAGCGACTCCACCGGCGACACCAGCATCACTCTCCGCGACGGCGTGACCGTTACGGCCACCGGCGGCGGTAATTCCTCCCTTGGCGGCGGCGGCGCAGGCATCGGCAGCGGCAGCGACGCCAATGGCAACACCACCATCCTCATCGAGGGTGCAGCAAAAGTTACCGCTACCGGCGGCTCCACCGCTGCGGGCATCGGCTCCGGCCACTATGTCGGTGACATCAACGATCCCTCTGTGGGCAGCACCACCATCACCATCCGCAACAGCGACGACGGCCGCGTCATCCCCATCATTGAGGCCAAGGGCGGCAGCAATGAGAACGGATCCTGCTGGGCTTCCGGTGCCGGCATCGGCTCCGGCGGCAACACCCTTAATAAGACCACCATCAACATTGAGGGCGGCGAAATCACGGCCACGGGCGGAGTCAGCCTTGACTCTCGCAATCACTCCGACGAGCGGCTCAGCGGCGCAGGCATCGGCTCCGGCTCCAACGTCTCCGGCGAGACCGAGATCAATATCAAGGGTGGCACCATCACCAAGGTCACTGGCGGCAAATACGGCGGCGCAGGCATCGGCAGCGGCAGCAGTGACACCAAAGACGACAGCAAGAAGGGCGCTGTCACCATCAACATCACCGGCGGCACCATCACCGAGGCCACGGGCGGCAGCGAGTATGTGTCCAGCTCTAAGCGCTGGTATAGCGGCGCGGGCATCGGCGCTGGCCTGAATGCCGGCACCACCACCATCAACATCAAGGACAACGCCCATATCGTCAGCGCCACGGGCGGCATATACGGCGGCGCAGGCATCGGCAGCGGCAGCAGTGACACCAAAGACGACAGCAAGAAGGGCGCTGTCACCATCAACATCACCGACGGCACCATTGAAAAGGCCGAGGGCAAGAACGGCGGCGCCGGCATCGGTTCGGGCTATTACGGTCGCTCTTCCACGGTCAACATCTCCGGTAACGCCGAACTCAAAGACGTCAGGGGCGGCAATCTCGCTGCCGGCATCGGCTCAGGCTATGACTCCGACAAGGTGGACGTCGTGATCGACGGCGGCACCATCAACGCAACGGGCGGCGATTCCGCTGCCGGCATCGGCTCGGGCCTTAATAGCCGCAGCAGCGTGACCATCAAGAGCGGCACGGTCAACGCCAAAGGCAACCAGCATAGCAACAACTTCGGTTCTTCGGGCATCGGCGGCAACTACGCCGATGTCACCATCAGTGGCGGCACCATCACAGCCACCGGCTATGACACCGGCGCCGGCATCGGCGGCAGCGACAACAACAACTCCAGCAGTATCACGATAACCGGCGGCACCATCACCGCCACCGGCACCAGCGACGCCCCTGCCATCGGCGGCGGCAGCGTCTCCATCAGCAATACCGACTCCGCGCTGGACATCACCGCAACCGCCCCCGACGCCGACAATGCTATCCAAAGCAGCGACGGCAAGAAGCTGGACAAAGTCATCCAGCTCGCGGAAAACGGCAAGAAGGGCCTCGTGAAGCTCGTAAAGAGCGGCACCACCAGCATCTCGCGGCTCTTCCACAACGGTGTCTACGCGGACAGCCATTCCACTTCTCACTCCCCCGACCGCGTAACGCCCGAGATGAGTGAGGCAGAAAAGGCCAAGTACGGCGACATCGCTTCTGTCCACAACTGGAAAGTCAGCGACCATCAGGAGCCGACCTGCGGCAAGGACGGCTACATCGATTACATCTGCATGGTGGACCACTGCGGCACCACGTTCCGCCACACTCTCCCCGCCACCGGCCAGCACACCTGGAACGAGGGTGTCGTCACGAAGAAGCCCACCTGCACTGAGCTGGGCGTGCGCACCTTCACCTGTACCGTCTGCCACAATACCCGGACTGAGGCCATTGAGGCCCCCGGCCACGAGTACGGCGAGTGGGTCATTGACCGGGACGCTACCTGTATCGAGGAAGGCTCCAAACACCGTGATTGCATCCGCAGCGACGCTACCCAGACCGAGAGCATCCCCGCCACCGGCCAGCATCAGTGGAAAGTCCTCTCCACGACAGCGGCTACCTGCGGCCAGGACGGCACCGTCACCTACCAGTGCGAGGTCTGCGGCGATACGAAGACCGAAACGCTCAACGCCACCGGCCAGCACAGCTACGGCGCGGGCGTCGTGACCAAGGCCGCGACCTGCACCGAGACGGGCATCATGACCTATACCTGCGTCGTCTGCGGCGACAGCTACACCGAGAGCATCCCGGTGGATAAGACCGCCCACAAGTGGGATGCAGGCGTCGTCACGAAGGAGGCCACCTGCACTGCCAACGGCGTGCGCACCTTCACCTGTTCTGCCTGCGGCGATACCCGGACTGAGGCCATTGAGGCCCTCGGCCACGAGTACGGCGAGTGGGTCATCGACAGGGACGCTACCTGTGTCGAGCAAGGCTCCAAGCACCGTGACTGCATCCGTGGCGACGATACCCAGACCGAGGCCATCCCCGTCAGCAAGACCCACACCTTCGGCGAGTGGGTCATCACCAAAGAGCCTACCTGCACCGAGAAGGGCGAGAAACAGCGCAGCTGCACGGTCAGCGGCTGTGTCGTCACTGAGACGCAGGAGCTGCCCGCCCTCGGCCATCAGTGGAGCGACTGGACGCCTGTCGAAGGCGACAGCAGCCGCGAGTACCGCATCTGCGCGGTCTGCAATGCGGTGGAGTACCGCGGTGTCTCCCACAGCGGCGGCGACAGCGACAGCAGCACCATCTCCACCGGCCTGCGTGTCCTTGACCCGGCTCAGGCCGACATCCTCCAGAACGCCCAGCTAGTCCGGCTGAACCAGATCAGCGATGTTCTCTACATCGATGTCACCCATGAGACGGCGTCCCTGCAGGGCGTCCTTTCCGATTTGACCGGCCTCCGCTCTGAGCGCATCGAGACCGTTGTCTTCTCCACCGAACGCTGCACTTCCACCCTCTCCCTCTCCGATGTTGCAGCCCTCGGTGCGGGCGATACGCCTTTCACCCTCAGCCACAGCGGCTCCACCGCCACCTTCACCGTGGGCGGCGCAGACCACACCGCACTGCTGAGGTAAGCACATTGCCATTCTCTATTCCTTCCACATAACGACCAAGGCCCCCGCAGTTCTGTTCCAAACTGCAGGGGCCTTGGCGTTTTATTATGATAAAATTTTACTTCAGCTCCCGCTGTACGGCAGCGAAGTCCTCGAGGGTCAGGGCCTCGGGGCGGATGCGGGCGTCGAAGCCCGCCGCCTCGATGGCCGCGATGACCTTATCTTTCGGCAGGCCGAGGCCGCTGGCGATGGCGTTGGCGGCGGTCTTACGGCGCTGGCCGAAAGCGGCACGGATGAGGGCAAAGTAGCCGTCCTCGTCCTCCACCTGTACGGCGGGAGTGGGGCGGATGTCCATCCGCACAACGGCGCTGGTGACCTTCGGGGCCGGGTAGAAGCTGCCCGGCGCGGCGGTGAACATCAGCTTTGAGGTGGCGTAGTAGCTCACGGCGCAGCTGATGGCGCTGGACGCCCGGGTGCCGG
>OGZM01001686.1_pt1 | contig 15593 bp, 6 predicted proteins | sample 1576821 | NCBI WGS metagenome assembly OGZM01 (sample SAMEA3541491, study PRJEB24748) | human gut metagenome | biome: human gut; feature: human-associated habitat; material: faeces | place: China | collected 2012
GGATGGGTGGCCGTGGCGACACCACGCGGGCTCGCAACGGTGAACCTCAGCACCAAGAAAACCTCTGAAACACCGAATTCCGGCAAGGGCGAGCCCGCCCAGCCGGTATCCACAGGCGGATGCGTGTTCGCCGCATGGGCGCAGAAAGCCAACAATTACGCCAAAGTATGCTCCGTAGACGGTTCGGATACGGCATTCGACACCCTGACCAACATCAACGCCACTTCGGAACTGATATTCCGCACCAACCATCGTCTGGTCATACTCAACGACGTGGTCAACGGCAACGTTTGGAATCCGCAGGAATCCACCAAGGTCATCAAAATCCAATGGAACAAGGTGGAAACCAAACAGTCGAAGCAACAGGAACAGAACAACGACAGCGCCAACAACCAGCATAATTTCAGCAAGACCTGCTCGTCGCAATCCGGCCAGATCAAAGCCGAAGATGATTCGTTCGGCGCGAGAACAGGATCGCAGCAGATCCTCGACGTGCTCCGCAACGACGAACAGACCGACTGCTCCGTACTGCGCATCACCTCGGTAAGCGCCCCCGACGGCGCCAACATCAGCGTTTCCCCCGTATACGACGGACGATATCTGCAGCTCGACGCTTCCGCGGCATCCGAAGGATCCGTATCGTTCAGCTATGAAATCTCCGACGGACGCGGGCAAACCTCCAACGCCAACGTAAGCCTCACACTGGTAGGCGGGGACGACAACGCGCCCCAGCAAACCGATACGCCACCGGAAATCGACGTGGAACAAGGAGCGACCTACACCACCAACGCGCTAGGCAGCTTCTCCGATCCCGACGGCGACCCGCTCACCCTCGTATCCGCAACCCCGCAGAACACCGACCAGGTGACCGTTTCCACGCGAGCCGACGGGCAGCTCGTATTCAACGCGGGATCCATGTCTTCCGGACGCGCCGGCATCGAAGTGACCGTTTCCGACGGCCAGCAGACCGGCACCGGCATGGTGTATTTCTCAGTGAAACCGGCCAACACGCTGGCCGCGGTGATCGATCCGGCCGTCAAGCAGACCACGCCAGACACCCGCACCACCATCGCGCTCAAACAATACGTGCATGGCACCTCGGCCGAACCCGCGCAGCTGACCGCCGTGGAAACCCCATCCGGCGCATCCACCACCATGAACGCCACCGATATGTCGTTCACCTTCAGCGCATCCAACCCCGGCACCTACTATGTGCCCTACACCATCACGCAAGGATCCATCCCCTCGACCGGCCTGGCCCGCATCGAAGTGCAGGCGGTGACCGGAGACTCCGCCAAGCCCATCGCAGCCAACGACGTGGCGCTGCTCGGCGCCGACAACACCGCAATCGTGGAACCACTGTCTAACGACGTCGACCCGATGGGTGGTGTGCTATCCGTGACCAGCGTGACCGCCGATGCGGCGAGCGGCATCAAAACCGGCGTCGTAGGCAACAAGCGCGTCTACATCACCGCACGGCAGGTACCGACCGAGCCCGTGCAGATCAAATACAGCGTCGCCAACGCGGCAGGCACGTCAACCGGCGTGATCGTGCTGCAGCCACCGGCACTGACCACCTCCAACTCCGTGCCGAAAGCCGACAACATCACCACGCAGGTACGCACTGACGGCATCGTCTCCATCGACGTGCTCGACCACGTGACCTACTCCGACGGCACCACGGTAAGCCTGCAAAACGACCTGCAATACGACAAAAACACGTTCAAAGGACTCGTATTCGTATCAGGCAACACCGTACGATACCAAGCATCCGACCAAACCGGATCCTTCCCCGTAACGTACACCGTCAAAGACAATCTCGGCAACGCGGCATCCGCCACAATCACCATCAACGTGCATCAAAAAGACGCTTCCAACAAGGCTGCGCCAACACCATCCGACGTCGAGGCGCAAGTCGCGGCCGGCCAAAAAGTCCAGATCCCGATCACCTTGACCGGCATCGACGCCGACGGCGACGACGTACAGCTGCTCGGTCTCGGCAACAAGGCGCCGACACTCGGACGCATCAGCGAAGTCGGCGCCACCTACCTGGTATACGAAGCCTATGCCGACTCCACAGGAACGGACACCTTCTCATACGCCGTCGAAGACTGGACCGGCCAACGATCCCAAGCGCAAATCCGCGTAGGCGTATTCACATCCGGCACCGACTCGGGCGTATACGCGCGCGACGACGAAATCACATTGCGCCCCAACACCGCAGCAACCGTGCCCGTGGCGCAAAACGACATCTCCGGAGACAACACCGACCTGGCCGTCAGCGAAAACGTCGAATCGCAAGACATCAGCAATGTGACCGTGGCGGACAATACGCTCGCCTTCACCACTCCTCAGCAGGCGGGCACCTATTACGTGGTGTATACGGTCAAAGACAAGGCAGGATTGTCCGACACCGCGACATTGACGGTGAACGTGGACGACAACGCCACCATCGAACCGCCGACAGCATACGACTACCGTGTGCCATCTTCCGCGACGATCGATAAGAAATCCATCGACGTGGACGTTTCGCAATGGATCGCGAATCCTTCCGGCAGCGCCGACGAACTGCAGGTGGCCGTGGATGATTCCGCCACCGACCATGCGCATGTCAAGGGCGGAGACAAGTCCACGACCATTACCGTGGAATTGACGGATGAGGCACGAGCCGTGCCGTACACCGTGACCAACACGACATACAACATCACGTCCACTGCGTTCATCCAAGTGCCCGCGTACGGCGTGTTCCCGCCGACCCTTCGACCGAAGGCGCCGGCTTTGAAGGTGAACGCGCACGAGACGATCACCATCAATATCGCCGATTATGTGCGCGTGGGCGCAGGCAAGATCGCGTATGTGGACGGCGCCGATTCGGTGAGCGCCACGAAGGCCGCGGACGGCGACCTGTATGTGAACGACCAGACGTTGAAGTTCACCGCATCAAAGGATTATTCCGGTCCCGCGTCCATCACCTTCACCGCGGTGGATGGCAAGCGCGACAAGAACGACAAGGTGAAAATCATCAATTCGGCGGTATTGACGTTGCCGATCACCGTGATCGGACGTGACATGCCCGCGCCGACGTTCTCCTCGTCCACCATTGACGTGGTCGCAGGAGAAAGCGCCACCACCATCGATCTGACCGCATTGACCCATTCGGCGTCCGACCTGTACGACGATGAGAAGCAGTACACGTATTCGGGTGGCACCGATTCCGACCAGGTGAGCGCCAAGGTGAGTTCGAACGGCAAGCTGACCGTGTCCGCCGACAAGACCGCTTCGCCGGGAACAACGGTGAGCGTGCCGATTTCGATTCAATATTCGAAGGGCACGGTGAGTGCGGGCGTCACGGTTCGTGTGACGGCCTCCAACAGGCCTTTGGCACGCATCAACGCGAAAACCGTGAAGGTCAAGGCAGGATCCAGTGAGGAAGTGAACCTGCTGTCCGATGCGTATAATCCGTTCCCCGATTCCGCATTGACCGTGACCGGATGCACGTCCGATGGCGCGTCGAAGCTGACCGTGGACTGCCCGTCCAACGGTGTGGTGTCGATCAGCGCCTCGTCCGATATCGGCGCGAGCACCAACAAGGTGATCGTCAACGTGCGCGATGCCACCAATACGAAGGAACGTGAGGTGACGGGCACCATCAACGTTTCGGTGATGGACAAGCCGGATGCGCCGCTGCTCTCCCCCATCGCCGGAGACCCGCAGGATGGCGCGGTGAATCTGAGTTGGACGGCCGGCTCTTCGAACGGCAGTCCGATCAGCGAATACAAGGTGTCGTGGGGCGGCGACGGTTCCGGCGAGAAATCGTGCGGATCCGTGACCTCCTGCCAAATCACCGGCTTGAAGAACGGCAAGACGTACTCGTTCAAGGTGCAGGCCAAGAATGAGGTCGGCTGGTCGAAGGAGTCGAATGGCGTGGAAGGCACGCCTGACAAGCTTCCGGACGCGCCGACCGATGTGAAGGCCGAAGCTAGCAAGAACACCATCACTGTCACGTGGAAGGCTTTGGAGGGTAATTTCTCCGCCGTCGACAAGTATCAGGTGACGTTGAGCGGTCCGAATGTGGCGAATCCGGTCCAGGAAGTCACTGGCACCAGCATCACGTTCAAATTCGACGACAATGCGATCACCGACGGCGCATCCTATACCGCCACGGTCAAGGCGCATAACAAAGTGAACTGGAGCCAGCCCTCCACGGCATCCAATGCCGTTTCGCCTTGGGGTACGCCTGACAATCCGACTATTTCCGCCGATCAATCAGGCGACAAGATCGTGGTGAGAGGGCGGATCAATGACGCACGTAACTCGAAATACCAGTCGATTACGGTAAGCATCGAGGGCGAAGACAAATCCGTGGAGACAAGCGCCAAGGATTATTCCGTCGAATTCGACATTAAGAACGAGTGGTACTACAGAAAACTTAAGCCGACGATTACCGTGGTTACGGAACGCAGTGGCTCATTGCGCAACGAAGCGTCCGTTTCGACTTTCACAGCAGTCGATCCTCCAACCAATGTGAAGCTGGAACTCAACAACAACACATGTGTGGCGACCTGGTCCAGAAAAGGTGGACGCGTCACAGGTTTCGTTGTAAAGGCCAAGGGTTATTACGATGATGATGTTCATGAGAGCAGAGCCGAATGGCCGCTTTCCGGTGATTGGAGCACCTGCGATACGGTAAGCGTGCAACAGTACTTCATCGACACCTCACATCTCAGCGACCCAGCAATCGCTACCGATAATACCGTCGGCAACAAAAAGCCAGCGGAAATCACACTGCCATCCTCATTGACGTGGGATACACAGAACGCCAACATCATTCATGTCAATGGCGGTAGTTGGGAGGCCCACGGGCGAAGTGTCAAAGGCCAGATCGTTATCACTCCGGCAGGGGAAAGCTCGCATACCTACGATTGGCCAGCTAACGGCACACTGGATGTTTCCGACATCACCAGTCCTTCCGGTACCAGATGCGATTGGGAGGTTCGCGTGATCACCACTGCCGGGGAACCAGAAATCAATGCGACCAAGAAAAGCTCTGATCCCGTGACCGGAGTCCGATACGAGGAGAAAACCCCCGATCCGGAACCGGGACCAACCCCTGATAATGGAGAGACGCAATCCTCGATAGACACCAATGCTTCAGCCATCTCATTACGAACAGGGTTGGCAGGAAAACAGGCGCGAGGCATCTCATTCACCGTCAAATAAGCAAATTCAACATCACAACCAATCATCAATACGATCAATAGAAGCAACCAAGGAGTACCTATGAGCAACGAAAACGACGACGCCACCCAGCTGGGTTCCATTGGGCGCCATATGAGCAAGCCGCAACAGCCCGGCAATCCGCAGGCACGCCCCGCATTCCAAGCTCCAAGCCTGCCGACGCATCCGCAGGAACAGGACGGAGACGAAGAGGGCACGGTACTCAGCACGCATAACGCTACCCACTACGCCGCCAACACGTTCGACGCCGACGAGGAGGGCACGGTACTCAGCACGCATAACGCAACTCCTTCCAGGCCGACGAGGCCTACGGTTCCAATGGCGCAGCCCATGCAGGCGCAACCGACGCAATCCGCTCCAACACAACAGCCGCTACCACAATCGCAATCGGCTCCCGTAATGGCAACGCGCCAATTCCCGCAGACTACGGCACCAAGCGTCAAGCCCGCGCAGCCGGCCATGGCTTCTTCCATGATGTCCGCGCCGCAGGCCGACATCACCGAATTCCATGAACTGTTCGCCCAACTGGTCGGCAACGTCTCCCAAGTCGTGGTCGGCAAGGAACAGCCGATCCGCCAATGCGCCACCGCCATGATCGTCGGTGGCCACATTCTGCTCGAAGACAATCCGGGGACCGGCAAAACGCAGCTGGCCCGCGGCCTCGCCAACTCCATCGACATGTCGTTCAAACGTATCCAGTTCACTCCGGATCTGCTGCCGTCCGACGTGGTCGGCGTAACCCACTACGACCAGAAGAACGGCGAATTCGAATACCGCGAAGGTCCGATTTTCGCATCCATCGTGCTCGCCGACGAAATCAACCGAGCCTCGCCAAAAACGCAGTCCGCACTGCTCGAGGTCATGGAAGAGCAGAAAGTCACCGTCGACGGCGAAACCCATGCGGTACCGCAGCCGTTCATGGTCATCGCCACTCAGAACCCCATCGAGCAACTCGGCACCTACAAACTGCCTGAGGCGCAGATGGACCGTTTCCTCATCAAAACAACCATCGGCTATCCGAGCCATGACGTAAGCGTGAACATCCTCAAGCAGGTCAACGTCACCGACCGTGCCTCCACCGTACATGCGGTGCTCACCGGCAACGACGTGCTGCGCATGCGCGCCATCAGCGAAACCGTGCGTCTCGACGACGCGATCATCGAATACATCGTGCGCTTGGTGGAAGCGACGCGCCACAACGAACGCATCCAAGTCGGATCGTCCATGCGAGGCGCGCTCGCGCTGACCCGATGCGCCCGCGTGTGGGCCGCGTCCAGCAATCGCGGATACGTGGTGCCCGACGATGTGAAGCAACTGGCCGTCGCCGTGCTCGCACACCGCATCACGCTCACCGCGGAGGCCACATTCGCGGGATCCACCCCCGAACAGATGATCGAACAGATCCTCAATGAAGTGCCTTCACCGACCGTGGGCGCCACCGCCTGAAACGCACGGCGCAGCCAGCCGCGTACGGCACGGCACACGCAAAGCGCACACCCCACACGAAACGTTCGTAAACCCCCGAAAGGTCAAGCATGCGACAATCCAAAACCATGCAGCGCAGGAGAACCATGCAACGATCCCTGCGACGCATCAAGCATCGCATCAAACGACTGGTCACCTCATACGTGTCGCCGCTCGGATGGGCCGTGACCGGACTCGCCATCGCCTCACTCATAGCGTTCACAATCCTCAGCTGGCATGAACTGCTGACCATGGCGATCGTGTTCGCATGCATGATGGTCGCCGCCATCATGCTGTCGCTCGGCAACACGTCGTTCACCGCCACCATAGACGTGTCCAGCAGGCGCGTCACCGTTTCAGACACGGTGAAAGTCGATGTGTGCGTCGACAATCCAGGGCGCACGCCAACCACATCAGCACGCGGCGACCTGCCCATCGGAGACAGCCACGAACGATTCGCCATCCCCATGCTCGCCGCCGGCCAATCACGCCAAACCACCGTGGAATTCACCGCCGTCTCCCGCGCGGTACTGCCGGTCGGTCCCCTGTCCATACGCAAAGGCGACCCATTCGGACTCGTACGACACGAAAAGAAACTTGTCGACCAAATCAACGTGTTCATCCACCCGAAAACCGTTATGCTGAACACACTCAACGCCGGAATTCCGCGAGATCTCGAAGGCCAGCCAAGCGGCGAAATCGTCGACGACGACCTCGATTTCTACGGACTGCGTGAATACGAGCCAGGCGACGACGTACGCAACGTGCACTGGCTCAGCTCCGCAAAAACAGGCGCACTGATGATCCGTCAATACGAGGCGACCCGACGCACCGACACCGCATTGACCATCAGCGTGAACCCCGACGACTATGTGAGCTCCGACGAATTCGAACTGGCGGTATCCGTCCATGCCTCCATCGGCGTGCAATGCCTGCTCCAAAACCGACCGGTGACCTCACACGCGGGAACCGAACACATCATGCCACGCAACTCCACGGAATTCCTTGACGGCTGCAGCGCCATCTCCCCCGATATCAGCGACAATCCGAATCTGGCGCAAACCACCCTCGCCCATGCCCCCGACTCATCGTTCTACTACATCACCGTCGGCAGGCTCAAAAACATCGACGAAATCAAACACATGGCGCTCGCACTCCCCCGATCCGCAACCTGCGTGGTACTGCAAACCGCCATCGGACAGCCACGCGCCATCAAACGATACGCCGATTTCACCCTGGCGACCGTAGGAAACCTAGACGATCTCCCAATGATCATGGGGGTACTGGAATGAGCACCACAGGACTTTCCACCCACAACACCAACACCGGCGACACCGGCCGCACCACCGGATTCGGCAACACCTTCACCGGAACCGGCACCGGCTCATGGGCCGACTCCACACACTCCGTCATCTGGATGTCACGAGACGGCAAATCACAGGCACTCCCCTACCTACGCCGGACACGCGCCTCGCAATACGCAAGCCTGCTCGTCGCAGCCCTACTCACCCTCGCCGCCGCCAGCAACCTCATCGACGTCTACGGATCGGCCGCATCCTGGGCGCTCGCCGCCCTTCCGGCCACCATCATCGGATCTCTCGTGGCGCTCGCAGGCACGGTTCCGGCACTTCGTCTCTGGTGGCAGATGCTGTTCATGGCCGTTGCCCAGCTGGTTGTCGGCCCCGTACTGTTCCTCAACGACACCACCATCGCCCATATTGTTCCGACCTTGCGCACGCTTACACAAGGCTGGATGAACATGCTCGGATCGTTCAAATTCATTCTGTCGGTCGAACCTCCTACCGGTACCGCCGATGGCTGTTTGCTGGCCGTATGGACCATCTGCCTGTGGTTCGCGCTACTGACCGGCATTTTCGCAGTGACTGAAGATGGCCGATTCACCATGATCGCCATTATTCCCGTTACCGCCAATCTTGCGATTTGCGCGCTGCTCGGCTCATCTTCCGGCTATTACCGCATGTTCGTAGGCACCATAATGGCGCTCATATTGGTGATTTGGATCAGCGCACGTTGGAAATTACTGGAATTGGGACGTTGGCTCAGTTCCGTCGTGATCGTGGTGCTTTCCGTCGCATTGGCGATTGGAGGATGCCTCGTCGTCGATCAGGACCGCACCATTCTGCGCGACCATTATGATCCGCCGCTTAGCCCGTACAATTACACCAGTCCGTTAAGCGGCATGCGCTCGTACATTACAAACAGTAAGGACGATGTGCTCCTCACCGTCGAAAACCTGCCCGCTGGATCAAGCGTGCGACTAGCGGTCATGGACCGTTTCGACGGCAACGTATGGAATCTGTCCGACTCCACCATGTCGTCGGACTCCTCCAATTACCGACGTGTCGGCACCTCCATCACCAACAATGCCGAAGGCAAGAAATTCACCGCCACATTCACCGTGGACAAAGGACTCAGCGACTACTGGCTGCCCATGGCCGGAGCCGCATCCAGCGTGACATTCGACAACAGCGAAAACTCCGACTCGTTCTACTACAACAGCGACACCATGTCGGCCATCTACCCCTCACGCACCTCCGAAGGTCTCACCTACACGGAAACCGGCATCATGCCAACGGTTCCCACCGACAAACAGATCGCCAAAACAGACGCGGCCGCCATCAGCCAGCCAAAAGCCGAAGATGTGCCCGACTGCGTAGACAAACTCGCCACAGCCATCGCCGGAGGCCAATCCAAAGGCGGCGAAGCGGCCCAGGCCTTAGCCGAAAAGCTCAAAGAATCCGGTTGGTTCTCACACGGATTAAGCGGCGACTACCCGTCAACCGCAGGCCACGGCAACTACCGCATCGACCAACTGCTCGCCGGAACGGCCATGGTCGGAGACAGTGAACAATACGCCTCCGCCATGGCATTGATGGCACGCAGCCTAGGTCTTCCCAGCAGTGTGGTACTCGGATTCCTGCCAAAAGACGACGAAGGTGAAATCAGCGAAAGCCGCACCGAAGAACAAGGAACAACCACCATCACGAAATTCACCGGCAACGACGTGACCGCATGGGTGGAAATCAAACTGGACGGCTACGGTTGGGTGGCATTCTATCCAACGCCAAAGGAAACCAAAGTCCCCGACGAAAACCAGAACCTCACCCCACCGAATCCGCAAACCCTGGTACGCCAGCCCCCGGTACCACTCACCGACCCGCTACGCGACGACACCCAGGCCAAAGGCAAGTCCTCAATCGGCGGAAGCATGGCCGACGAAACCTCAGCCAACCTGTTCTGGCAGCATTTCGGCAGAATCGCAAGAAAAGTAGCCATCTACGGAAGCCCTCTATGGACGCTGCTCATCATATGCGGTCTCCTGCTCGCCATCAAAGCGATCGCACTGGCACGATCAAGAAAACACGGCAGCACGCAGCAGCGTGTGGCAGCCGGCTGGCAATCGGTCGCCGCGCTCGCACGGCAAAGCGGACTCGACATTAGAGGCACACGCAGCGAACAGGCGGTTTCGATCGCGAATCAGATGGATATTTCCCGCGAGACCTTGCTCGCTTTGGGCGCGCAAGCCGATTACGCGGCCTTCTCCGGTAATTTCGTCAACGAAGAGCATGTGCAGCAGTATTGGCGCGATATTGCGCAGGAACGCAAGTACATGCTCAAGTCATTGCCGACGTTACGCCGATGGCGTGCCAAACTTTCGCTTGCCGACGTTTTCCACTTCCGCAGCAACCGCAGCGGGCGGAACAACGGCAGCGATCGGAAGCACAATCGTAAGAAAGGACGGGACTCATGATCTTCCGTAGCATCGAGGCCGGCCTGAATAGCAATGTCGGGTGCAAAAGAAAAAACAACCAAGACAACGCTCTCGCCAGCCGTGGCGTATATGTCGTATGCGATGGCATGGGCGGCGGCAAAGGCCGCGAGCGGGCCAGCGCACAGGTGGCGGCATGTTTCTCGCAGCTTGCCGAACAGCCGTCGCGCAACCGTACGTCCATCGAACATGCGTTGAGCCAATCGCAGCAACAGGTGCTCGAACTTGGCCAGGAGCTTGGCGGCATCGCCGGAACCACCATCACCGGCGTGGTGCTGCCGACTCGCGTTGAAGATAGCGTGCATGAACAAGCCATCGATGAGTACTGCTACGTCATCAATGTCGGAGATTCACGCACCTACCATATGCGCGCCGATGCGGAAGGCCATTGGATGGCGGAGTCGCTGACCCGGATCACACGTGACCATTCCGAACGGCAGAACGCCATCGACACCGGCGAAATGCTACCGGACGAGGCGAACCGATGCATACCGCGCAATATCATCACCCAATGCGTCGGCGCTCCTGACGGCATTCAGCCGGACTGGTATGCGGCGCGCTCCACGGGACGTTTCATCATCTGCTCGGATGGCCTGCACGCGCAGATCGATCGGGAACTGCTCGCCGATGTGGCGGCCGCATATGGCGATCCGCAAGTCGCCGCGGATATGCTGGTGCAGTCCGCGCTCGACGCGGGCGGCAACGACAACGTCACCGTGATTGTGCTTGATATATGCGGCAAATCATCGGATTATTCGGCAAATGACGATTGGAACGTCAGCAAAATCGACGATCACGAGGATATCGGCGATTTACAGGAAAGCACATTGCAAACGTTACGTGCCGTCCAATAATGCGCATGTTCTCGCAATGACAATCGTCAATAATCGGATTTGTCACGTTATATCAGCGTATTCAATACAATATTTACAGACCACGAGATAAGGAGATCATGATGGTCGATTTCGATGCCGCGGTGGCAGCCGTGCAGGATCCGAACGCAGATCCCGTGTTTCTGGCGAAAATCGCTTACGAAAATCCGGAATTCGGCGCGAATGTGGTTGCCAATCCGCGTGCGTACCCAGGCCTGAAGCGTTGGGTCGCCCAGTTCGGCGACGAACGCGCACGACAGCAGCTGGTCGCGATGGGGTGGCCGGTTCCGCAGGACGGAATCATGCAGCAGGAGGCCGAGACGGCTTCTGAACAGGTGCAATACCAGCAGCCGCAGCAATCATCGGAAGTGCAATATCAGGCGCAGCACCAGCCGCCGGCAACCCAGCAATGCCAGCCTGAACCGTTTGCGGCAACACCTGCATCGAATATGGCGAACGATGCTTCGACGGAATACGTCGACCCATATACCAACCCCGCAGACCTGTCTGAAGTGGCTGATTTTTCGCCGATTCAGCCGCAAGAGCCAGTCGCCTCGAATGCTGGTTTCACCGCGGAATTGGCCATGACCACGGAAGATCAGATGCTGATGGCTGAAATCGCAAGCAAAGCTCCGGAGCTGCACCCCTTCCTTGCGCGCAATCCGCATATCTACCCGGATCTGCTCAACTGGCTTGCCAGTCTCAATGATTCCGCCATCAACGCAGCCATCCGTCTGCGACGGTAACCCCTTGGTAGAACTTGGCAAAAGCCCGACGAAAGCCGCCAAACAAGGCCTAATAAGGCCTAATAAAAGCCGCTTGCATTGGTAAGCTTTCGTACCATAATATGTTCGTTGCGCCGTCATCCTCATTTATGGATTGACGACGCAACATGTATCGCGGCGCGAAGGAAATCAGCGCTGTTCGAAAGTGAAGAACTGGTCTCCGATACGCACCGTGCAAGGCGCGTCAAGCTTCATCGGCTTGCGTTCGACCTTGATCTCCTCATTGCCTTGAATGATGTACGTGCCGTTGAGCGAACCGTAATCCTCGATCCACAATACGCCATCCTGATCGAAGCTGATCGCCGCATGATTGCGTGAGATGGTGCGCGTCGGATCCTCCAACTTCACGAATTTCGCACCTTCCGGCACTTCAGCGGAAGGCTTGCGCCCCAGCAGCACACCCATATCGACGATCACTTCCTGGCCGGTCTGCTCGTTGTAAAGCACATACTCCAGCTTCGGCTGCTTCATGGTGAATGCCGAAGAGAGCACCGTGCCATCCCAGTCGATGTCATCATCGTCATTGACCGGTTCGACGTCGGACGGTTCCAGCGCTGCGGCAGCCTGTTCCACCGGCTGTATGTTCGCCGCATACGATTCCGCGGATTCCTGCACATTTTCCAATGCTTGGAATGCTTGGGATTCCGGTGATTCGTATGTTGGCTGCGATGTTGGCTGCGACTGCGCAGCCTCCGCCATGGCGGGCTCAACGAGAGAAGACATTACTGTGGCATCATCGTCATACCAACCTGGTTCAGGTGGAGGCGGATATGGAAGAAAGCTCATACCTTCATTGTAATTTGCCATGCGATTTTGCGATGAAGATATCCGCTCTGCAATACGTACGGTTCCGCAATAGGCTGACTGTTGTCGTAGGGATCGCAGCAACTGCAGTTCCGCATTAAAAATAGTTCCGCATTAAAAAATGGGGATCAGCTGTTTCCAGCCAATCCCCATTCATGTATTGAGATGATTTCAGACGTTATGCCATTCCATCATCGCTTTTCGGATCACAGGGTGTCGCCCAAATCCATCTGACCGCCATTGTCGTCCAGGAAGTCATCCGGATTGAAGTCGTCGCCGAGCTTCAGATCTCCGAAGTCGATGTTCGAGAAGTCGACTTCGGACAGATCGGCGTCGCCGAAGGCGGCATCGGACTCGTCGCCACCCAAACCGAAGTTCGGGTAGATGGTGTCGCGAATGGCCTTGTCAGGCTCGACCACGGCGTTACGGTAACGGGCAAGGCCGGTACCTGCCGGGATGAGCTTACCGATGATGACGTTCTCCTTGAGGCCCTTGAGGTCATCGACCTTCTGGCTCAGAGCGGCTTCGGTAAGCACGCGGGTGGTCTCCTGGAAGGAAGCCGCGGACAGCCAGGAATCGGTTGCCAGCGAGGCCTTGGTGATGCCCATCAGCTCCGGACGACCGGCAGCAGGCTTGCCACCTTCCTTCACGGCCTTCATATTGGCGGCCTTGAAGCGGGCCTGATCCACCAGTTCACCCGGAAGAAGGTCGGTATCGCCGGAATCGATCACCGTGATACGACGCAGCATCTGGTGCACGATGACCTCGATGTGCTTATCGTGGATATCCACGCCCTGGGAACGGTACACGGTGTGCACTTCCTCCACAATGTTCACCTGGGCTGCACGCGGGCCGAGGATGCGCAGGATCTTCTTAGGATCGACGGAGCCTTCGATCAGCTGGGTGCCGGCTTCGACATGATCGCCGTCCTTGACCATCATCGGGGCGCGACGGGTCACCGGGTAGGCGATCGGCTCGACGGAATCGTCGTCCGGCTTCAGGATGACCTGACGGCCGCGCTCGGTGTCTTCCACCTTGACCACGCCAGCGAACTCTGCGATCGGGGCCTCACCCTTCGGAGTACGGGCTTCGAAAAGCTCGGTAACACGAGGGAGACCCTGGGTGATATCGGATGCGGAAGCAACGCCACCGGAGTGGAAGGAACGCAACGTCAGCTGGGTACCAGGCTCGCCGATGGACTGTGCGGCCACGATGCCAACGGCCTCGCCGACATCCACCAGCTTGTTGGTGGCCAGCGACCAGCCATAGCACTTGGCGCACACGCCGCGCTTGGATTCGCAGGTAAGCACGGAACGGGCCTTGACCTCTTCCACGTCGTGGGCAACAAGATCGTTGAGCACGTCCATGGACAGCGCGTCACCGGCCTTGTACAGCACGGTCTCGCCGTCGGCGGGATCGATCACGTCGGTTGCGAGCAGACGGGAGTACGGACCGCCATCGGCGGCCTTGACCAGATGCAGGTTGCCTTCAGCATCACGCTCGCCGACCTTCATCGTCAGGCCACGCTTGGTGCCGCAATCCTCTTCGCGCACGATTACGTCCTGGGAAACGTCCACCAGACGACGGGTCAGGTAGCCAGACTCTGCGGTACGCAGTGCGGTATCGGCCAGACCCTTACGTGCACCGTGCTGGGAGATGAAGTATTCCAGCACGGACAGGCCGTCACGGTAGTTGGACTTCACCGGTCGAGGAATGATCTCGCCCTTCGGGTTAGCCACGAGGCCTCGCATGCCTGCGATCTGGTTGATCTGCATCATGTTTCCTCGTGCACCGGACTGCACGATGATAGCCAGGTTGTTCTTGGAGTCGAAGTGTTCCTCGACCGCCTCAGAAACCTCGCTGGTGCACTTGGTCCACAGGTCGATGAGTTCCTGACGGCGCTCCTCTTCGGTGAGCATACCGATTTCGTAGTTCTCGTTGACCTTGTCGGCTTCGGCTTCGTACTTCTCGATGTACTCGTCGCGCTCGGACGGCTGGATAACGTCGGAGAACGCGAAGGACACACCGGACCACGGTGCGCGGGTGAAGCCCATATCCTTCAGCGCGTCCAGCGTTGCCGCCACCTGTGCGGTGGAGTAACGGGTTGCGATGTCGTCGACGATCTTGCTCAGACGCTTCTTCGGAGCCTGATCGTTCACGAACGGGTAATCCACCGGCAGCGTGCTGTTGAACAGAATACGGCCATAGGAGGTTGCGAAAAGCACGGAACCATCATGGAAGCGCTCTTCCTTCACCACGGCCGTGCTGCCCGGTTCCGGATCGACGACTTCGATTTCGCTCGGCTCCCAGCCCTTCGGCAGCACAAAGTCTTCCGGAAGGCGGATAAGCACCTTGGCCTGCATGTCGATCTCATGCTTGTCGAGGGCCATTTCGGCCTCTTCCAGCGAGGAGAACACGCGGCCCTGGCCCTTGGCACCGTCGATGACGGTGGTCAGGTAGTACAGACCGAGGATCATATCCTGGCTCGGCATGGTCACGGTGTGGCCGTCAGCCGGCTTCAGAATATTGTCGGAAGCCATCATCAGGGAGCGTGCTTCAGCCTGGGCTTCAGCGGACAGCGGCAGGTGGACTGCCATCTGATCGCCATCGAAGTCGGCGTTGAATGCGGTACAGGCCAGG
>OGZM01001699.1_pt1 | contig 15443 bp, 15 predicted proteins | sample 1576821 | NCBI WGS metagenome assembly OGZM01 (sample SAMEA3541491, study PRJEB24748) | human gut metagenome | biome: human gut; feature: human-associated habitat; material: faeces | place: China | collected 2012
CTCAGCTTTAAAGCAGGACAGGAAAGTAATATTCAGAAAATTTGGAAGTTTTGAAGTGAGGCAGACAAAAAGAACATGGATAAACAATCCTAAAAACCCCGAAGAGATATTACCCATAAGAAAAGGAAGAGTCCATGTAAAATTTAAATCAAGCAGACTGCTGGAAGATATTTTGTGTGATGAAATTAAAAAATAAAATCTCAGTGAAATTATAAAAAACATGCTGTAATTAATGAATTAACACTAATTGCAGCATGTTTTATTATTTTATAAACTGTTTTTTAAATATTTTTTAAATCTTCCAAAAGCTGTTTTTTATCTGTGTCAGCTGAATATTCTAAAACCAGGTTTCCTTGTAATTTTTCTTCAGTGACAGTTTCAAAGAAATTTTTGTAATCATATTTTCCATTAAATACAGGCATATGAAGGTCTTTCTCTCCGTCATTATTATGAAGATGATATCCTATTATTCTGTCTTTCAGCTCTTTTATAACCTTTGTTATATCCCAGCCGTTTATAACAGCATGTCCTATATCTATTAAAGAATAATAATTATTTTCTCTGATAAGATTTATATATTCCTCTTCACTGTACAGCATGTTAGTTTTTACGCCGACATTTTCTACTGCTATTTTTACACCTTTTTCATCAGCATATTTTATAAGTTCTCTTATTCTCTCTTCTATTGTTTCTTTCAGCTTTTTTCTGTCTGCATCTTTTTCCAGTCCTTCATTAGTGTGAAGAACTAAAAATTCTCCATTATATTTTTGTGTCATCTCAATTGCTGAGTAAAAATCTGCTCTTATTTTTTCCCATTTTTCTGCTGATACAGTTAATGCAAAATATCTGTAAGGTCCATGAAAAGAAAGAGATTTCACTTTCATATTTTTTAAAAGCTTTTCCAGTTTTACAGTATGTTTCTCGTCTGCAGGCTCTATAAAAAATTCAATATTCTCTATTTTATTCTCTTCAAAGAATTGTTTTGTGTTTTCATATGTATCTTTTGCACATATTAAATCACTCACATATATTTTTTCCATAATATATTTTTCTCCTCATTGTTATTTCATAAGTTTCATTATTTCATTTTGTGCATCTTCAAGTGCTTTATCTGCAGGTTTTTCTCCGCTTAGGATAATATCTCTTACATCAATTAAAATCTGTTCTGCTTTAAGTCCGTTGCTTCCAGAGAAACTTGCCCATTTTCCCATATCAGACATCTGACTTGATGCAACATTCATTAATTGGTTTTCTGTAAGGAATTTATCAAGTCCTGTTCCTTTCTGCTGAATTGCAGAAGGAAGATATCCTGTTCCTTTTGTCCATTTTTCTGCTGAATCAGCACTTAAAAGGAATTTCATAAATTTCCAAGCAGCTTTTTGTTCTGCAGGATCTTTAGCCATTATCATAAGCATGTTTCCTCCGGCAGGAAGTTTTCTTTCTTTTCCTTCAAATACAGGGAATTTTGCCCCGACAAGATTAAATTTTGCACTTCCTTCAAAGTTTTCTCTTTTTCCTATTGTTGTTACTACCATTCCGATTTTTCCATTAAGGAAACTTTGGAATCCTTCATCATTGCTTACATGAACAGCTGTTTTATTTTTTACCATATCTGCTATTGTCTGATAAGCTTCAGCTGACTCTTTAGAAGAGAAAGTAGGAATTGTTGTACTTCCTTCATATTTTAACATCTGACCGCCGTTTCCTTCAAGAAGAGCCTGTTGTGCCCAGTTGTCTGCATATTCCTGCATAAAGAATCCTGCATTTCCTGTTTTTAATTTTATTACTGCAGCTGCGTCTACAACTTCTTTCCATGTTTCAGGGAATTTATCTGTGCTAAGTCCTGCTGCTTTAAACAGATCAGCATTGATATACATAATAGGGTTGCTTATTGAATAAGGAATTCCAACCTGAACCCCGTCTACCTGTCCAAGTTCCAATACATTTGGTAAGAAATTCTTATTGAAATAGTCTTTATCTTCTGGGAAATATTCGTTAACTACATCCTGTGCAGTTACATAATCAAAATTGTCTTTAGCATAATTTAAATATGAATATCCCATCTGCACAATTGCAGGATATTTTTTAGATGCCACTGCAACCTGAAGATTTTGAGTCAATCCTTTATACATATCAGGATTGAATTTTTCAATAACCTCAATATCGCTGTTTTGTTCGTTAAACTCTTTTATAAGTTCTTTTATTGTTCCTCCTCCAAAAGATTCAGAGGCAACGTGCCAATATTCTATTTGTACTTTTCCGTTATTTTCTGCCTGCTGGGCTCCTTTTCCCTGAGAACATGCAGCTGTTGTAAGTATCATTCCTGCTAATAAACCTGCTTTTAAAAAATTCTTTTTCATTAATTTTCCTCCATTTTTATATTAGTTTATTTCTGCTGTTTCAATCGTTTCTAAATTTTCTTCTGTTGCTATATCAAAGAACAGCATATTTTTCTTACTGAATTTTATATATACATCTTCATATCTTTTAAATTCTGTGTCATTAGGTACTGATGCTGTTATTTTTTCAGTTTCACTTATCATTATCTGAAGACATTTCTGGCTTCCGTAGTTTTCTATTTTAGCAATATTTCCTTTTATATAATCTTCATCTTTTGTATAGCTTACTTTTACATATTCAGGTCTTATTCCAAGATAAACCTCTCCTCTTGTTCCGATGGCCTCTCTCTTCTTATCAGATATTTTTATTCTGTCATTTTTTAAGATAACTTCTTTTCCGTCAACTTTTACTCTAACTATATTTATCTGAGGTATTCCTATAAATTTTGCTACGAAAACATTTACAGGATTGTTATATATTTTTTCAGGAGTGTCAATCTGTTGTAAGTATCCTTTATTAAGAACTGCTATTCTGTGCCCTATTGTCATAGCTTCTATCTGGTCATGAGTAACATATACAAATGTAGGTCTGTATAAATTGTGAAGTTTTACAAGCTCCTCTCTTGAACTGTTTCTCAGCTGTACATCAAGGTTTGATAAAGGCTCGTCAAGGAGAAAGAATGGTGATCTTTTTACAACTGCACGGCATAAAGCAACTCTCTGTCTTTGTCCTCCTGAAAGCTCTTTTGGAAATCTTTTTTCAAGTCCTTCAAGGTTAAGAATTTTTATAGCCTCTCTTGTTCTTTTGTCTATTGTGTTTTTATCAACTTTATTCATTCTTAATCCAAAAGTTATATTATCCCATACTGTTAAATGAGGATAAAGAGCATAGTTTTGGAAAACCATTGCCACATTACGCTCTCCTGCAGGAATATCATTTACAACATCATTTCCAAAATACAATTCACCTGAACTTATATTTTCAAGCCCTGCTATCATTCTTAAAGTTGTACTTTTACCACATCCTGAAGGTCCTAAAAGTACAAGTCTTTCTCCTGAATTTATTTCTAAATTTAAATTTTTTACAACTTTCACATTATCATAATTTTTGCAGACATTTTTTAAAACTATTCTGTTCATTCAATTCTCCTTATCCTTTAATTCCTGATTTTACAAAACTTGTTATTATCATTCTCTGACATATAATGTATAAAATTATTGGGAAAATAATTGTTGCAACAGCAACAGCCATTGTTACTCCCCAGTTGTTTCCTCCTTCAGAGCTTATAAACATCTGTAAAGCAAGAGAAAGAGTATAATTTTCTTTGCTGCTTAACACTATCAGAGGCCAGAAATATTCATTCCATGAGTTTATGAAGAATAATATCCCCATTGCTACAATGCTGTTTTTTATCATTGGAATAATTAAATATATCAATGTTTTCATTTCTGAAATCTTATCCATTTTTGCCACTTCCAAAAGAGATTTTGGTATTCCTCTCATATTCTGAACCAGAAGAAATATACCCATTCCGTCTGCAAGCTGAGGAAGAATAACACCAAAAGCTGTATTTAAAAGCCCAAGCTTTGATATTGTTAAATAATTTGGAATCATTGTTACTGTAAAAGGCACAAACAAAGTCATAAGTATTAAGAAAAATACTATATTTTTTCCTCTGAATTTTTTATATGTAAGAACATAAGCTGCCAGAATACTTGTAACTATTTTTCCTGCTGTTATACTTGCAGAGATAAAGAAAGTATTCCAGATATAGCTGATTATCGGAACGTTTTTCCACATATAAATATAGTTCTCAAATGTAATCTTTTCAGGAATCAGTTTTAACGGGTCAGCGAAGATCTGCTCCATATCCTTGAAAGAGATTGAAAACATATATACCAAAGGAAACAGCTGCAAAACAATGATTATGAAAAATACAACATGCCATTTTATTTCTTTAGTTTTCATAGTAAACTCCTTTTTCTAGAATTTTTATTTTCAACACTATTAAAACAAAGAAAAACAATGTAGTTATTATTGCCAGTGCTGAAGCTTTTCCTGTCTGGAAAAATGTAAATGCGTATTGATAAGTACTATACACAAGGTTGGTACTTCCGTTGTTAGGTCCTCCCTGAGTAAGAACATTTATCGGTACAAAAACCTGCTGTAAACCATAGACAACTGTCATAACCAAAACATAAAGCCCTGTTGATGATGTCATTGGAAGTATGATATAAATAAAAATCTGAATATTTGAAAGTTTGTCTATTTTAGCACTTTCTATTAATTCTGCAGGAACTTCCAAAACACCTGCCAGTAAAAGCAGAAGATTGTATCCAAATATTTTCCATGCTGTGATTATAGTAATTACAATAATTACAAGCCCGTTTGTTTTCAGCCAGAATGGTGAATCAAAACCTAAAAAATTATATATTTTTGCAATAGGTCCTATCAATGGATTAAATATCCACAAGAAAACCAGTGATGCAACAACCAGAGAAATTATACTTGGGAAAAATATCATTGCTCTGTAGAAATTTTTCAGTCTGCTTATCAGCTGTGCCAGAATATATGCTGCAATATAAGGAAGTACAAAGTTAAATATCATTAAAAATATTATGTAAATAAATGTATTTCCCAATGATTTATAAACTGCTCCGTCTGTGAGTATTTCAAGATAGTTATCTAGAAATATAAATTTTTTATTTTTACTTATCATATTCCAGTCAAAAAAACTAAGATACATACTGTTTAATATAGGCCAGAAAACAAATATTGTAAAAATACTCATTGCAGGAATTAAAAATAATAAAGTAATCCTATCTTTCTTTTTTTTCATTTTCACCTTCTCCTAAAATTTTATAGGATAAATTTATCATATTTTTGTAAACTGTATATAAACTATCAGTAAAATAAATGTATAACCCTTTAAATACAAAAAGGCTTAAACTCATTAAAAACGATTAATGAATTTAAGCCTTAAATTTCAATTTATTCTTTTGTAAAATTTAAATTTTAATTAAAATCCAAACTGGTCTTTTTTAGAAAATAACCCAAAAATTCCTCCTGTATGGATAAATAAAATATTTTCAGAATCTTTAAAAGTACCTTTTTTTATCTCTGTGCAAAGTCCTCTCATAGCTTTTCCTGTGTATACAGGGTCAAGAACTATTCCCTCTGCCTCAGCAAAATCACAGATAAACTCAAGCTCTTCAGGTCTGCTCAATGCATATCCATCTCCCACATAACCATCTATAATGCACATATCATCTTTTGTGATTTCAAATGGTTTATCAGGAATATAATCTTTTACTTCTTCTAAGATTTCGCATACTCTGTCTTTAAAAAACTCTGCTGTATCACAGACATTAACTCCTACTATTTTCTTTCCGCTGTTTGTAAGTTTGTTTCCAAGATAAAGTCCTGCATAAGTTCCTCCTGAACCGACAGCAGCAACTATTGTATCAAAATTAATTCCAAGCTCTTTTTCCTGCTCAAGAATCTCTTTAAAACATTTTATATATCCAAAAGTTCCTACTCCGTTAGAAGCCCCTTCAGGAATTATATATCCTTTTTTCCCTTTTGCAGCAAGTTCTTCCACAATTCCTTCCATTATTTCCTGTCTTCTTTCTCTATAATCTTCGCTGGAAATAATTCTCACATCAGCTCCCAGAATTTTATCTATAAGATAGTTTCCTTCTGTTTCAGGTTTTTCGTCTGATCTTAAAACCAAAACAGATTTAAGCCCAAGCTTTATTCCTGCAGCGGCTGTTGCTCTTGCATGGTTTGACTGAATACCTCCGCATGTGATAAGAGTGTCGCAGTCGTTGCTTATAGCCTCCCATATGGAATACTCAAGTTTTCTTATTTTATTTCCTGAAATCTCTGTTCCTGTCTGGTCATCTCTTTTAACATAAAGATGTTTCCCCACAATTCTTGAAATTTTATCCATTCTTTCTATTCTTGTAGGAAAATTTCCAAGAGTAAGTTTTTTTGTTATCATTTGTCTACCTCCAAAAGTTGTTTAACATAATTAGTTTTCGTATCTTGTCCAGATCTGCTTTTTACCGATTAATCCTTTTTTATCAATAGAACCTTTTACTAACAGTTTTCCGTCTTTCTGCAGCTGCATATAGCTGTTGTATGTTTTTCCGTTTGTAGGATTATATATTTTTCCATTTTCAAATTTGTCATCTTTTTCTGAATAATCAAATCCGCTTACAAAATCTATTCCTCTAAGAGTACGGTGTTTTAAATTTTCATCAGGATTTTCAAGGTCCATTTTCTCTTTTCCTTTAAACTCTCCTTCAGTATAAACAGGCATAGTAAGCTCTGTTATTTTTCCGCTGTATTTTCCGTCTGCTTTCTGATAAATCTCAACAATTATCTGGTTTCCATTGTCTGCCTTCTCTGTTATCCATTTCCCCAAAACATCCTCTGCCTTTGCAAAAGCTATGTTTGCAGTTAATATAAATAATAAAAATAATTTTTTCATGATAAATCCTCCTTGATAAATTAAAATTAAATTACAGGTGTATTATATCATATTTTTAATTTTTCTATACAAAAAAGAGTTGTATAACCCTTACAACTCTTTCGTATTTTATAATCCTTTTGCTATATCATCTAATTTTACTGCTGTTGCAAGAACTGATTCCAAATCATCAAGGAAAAGCATATTTGGTCCGTCACAAGGAGCTGAATCAGGATTTGGATGAATCTCTGCAAATACAGCATCAACACCTATTGAAAGTGCAGCCTTCATTAGAGGGAAAACATATTTTCTGTCTCCTCCTGAACAATTTGAAAGTCCTCCCGGAATCTGAACTGAGTGAGTAGCATCAAAAACAACAGGTGCTCCAAACTCTCTCATTTCTAAAAGCCCTCTCATATCAACAACAAAGTTGTTATATCCAAATGTATTTCCTCTTTCACAAAGAAGAACATTTTCATTTCCTATTTCCTGCATTTTTGTTACAACGTTTTTCATATCCCACGGAGCAATAAACTGCCCTTTTTTTACATTAACAGGAAGTCCTGTTTTTCCTGCTGCAATAATAAGGTCTGTCTGTCTGCAAAGAAAAGCAGGTATCTGAAGCATATCAACTACTTCTGCCACTTTCTCACACTGCCATGGCTCATGCACATCTGTTATAACAGGAACTCCTACTTCTTCTTTTACTTTTTTTAATATTCTAAGTCCCTCTTCCATTCCAACACCTCTGAAAGAATAGATAGAAGATCTGTTTGCTTTGTCAAAAGATGATTTAAAGACAAAATTTATTCCGAATTTGTCACAAACTTCTTTTATTTTTTTCGCAACCATAAGTGACATCTCTTCACTTTCAATAGCACATGGTCCTGCTATAAGAGTAAATCTCTGTTTTCCTCCAATAGTAAAGTTTCCCACTTTTATTTCTTTTGTTGTTTTTAAAGTATCTAACATTATTTTTCTCCTTTTAAGACTAATTTTTCCATTGCAGCTTTTACAGCTTCTCTGTCATCAAAGTGTATTTTCTCTCTGCCTATAATCTGATAATTTTCATGACCTTTTCCGGCTATTACTATTATATCATCTTTTTCAGCATTTTGCATTGCAATCTCAATAGCTTTTGCTCTGTCTATTTCAATTATGTGATTATCCTGCTGTAATCCTGCTGCAATCTCTCTTATAATCTCTTCAGGTTTTTCTGTTCTTGGGTTGTCAGAAGTTACTATTGTAAAGTCGCTGAACTTCTCAGCAATTCTTCCCATAATAGGTCTTTTTTCTCTGTCTCTGTCTCCGCCGCAGCCAAAAACAGAGATAACTCTTTTTGTTTTAAGTTCGTTTACACTTTTTAATATATTCTCAAGAGCATCTCCAGTATGAGCATAGTCAACTATTACTGTAAAATCTGCTTTTACATCAACCGGCTCAAATCTTCCGGGAGCTCCATGTATATTTTTTATTTTATCAAGAATCTCTTCATCTTCCATTCCAAGACATTTTACAGCCCCTATTGCTCCAAGAAGGTTATAAAGATTAAACTTTCCAAGAAGTTTTAGTTCTGTTTCATATCTGTTGTTGAAAATTTTAAGTTCTATCTTCTGCCCGTGTCTTGAAATATTTTCAATTTTTCCTGTGATATCTCCTTTTTCAAGTCCGTAAGAAAGCCCGTTTGTATATTCCATATATCTTTGTCCATAGCTGTCATCTATATTTATTACAGCATTTCTTGTGTCTTTTAAAAGGTCAAACATTTTTTTCTTTGCAGAAAAATAGTTTTCCATTGTTCTGTGGAAATCAAGATGATCTTCAGTAAGATTTGTAAATATTCCCGCATCAAGTTTAAGCATATTTACTCTTCCAAGATCAAGCCCGTGAGAACTTATTTCCATTACAAGATATTTTAATCCTTTATCCACAGCCTTTTTACACATTTTAACAATATCAAGCGACATTGGAGTTGTGTTTGGAGCAGGGATGATTTCATCTCCTATTTTATATTCAATAGTTCCCAGTCTTGCTGTTTTGTCTTCACCAAGAAGAGCCTCTAAAATATATGTTGTTGTTGTTTTTCCATTTGTTCCTGTAACACCAACTATATGCAGACTGTTTTGAGGGTATCCGTAAAAGTTTGAGGCTATTTTTCCCATATCCTCATTAAGATTTTTTATATAATAAAAATTGATTCCTTCTATAACAGCAACGTCTTTTTTAGATACAAATACTGTTTCAGCTCCATTTTCAACTGCCTTGTTTATGAAATCATGTCCGTCAACAACATGCCCCTCAAGAGCTATAAAAATATCTCCTTTTTTTATTTTTCTTGAATCATATTCAATTCCAACAGCATTAATGTCAGCTTTAACTTCTTGTAAAATTTCATAGTCAATTCCATTTAATATTCTTTTTATTTCCATATGTTTCTCTCCTTCTAGTAAGCATCTTTAATACTATATTATATAATTTTAGTATTGTTCAGACTATTCAGCAAATTTCTATTTTATTTGTTCATATTTATATCTTTGACGTTCAATTTTACAATATTGTTCATAAAAAATTTGTTCATATTTTTTGAACCGGCATATTAATTATTTACAAGACTGCTTTTTTTGGCTGTGAAAAAAATCTTTTCTGCAGAAAAAGTTACTGCTCCATTAAATACGAAAGCTGGAATAATTTCGTAAAGATAATCTCCATATCCTAAATATTTCCATAAAATAATTGTTATTGTTCCTGTAATCATTCCTGCAAAAACACTCTTCCAATTCATATTTTTAAAGTAAAGAGTAATAAGAACTGCTGGTCCGAATACTCCTCCAAATCCTGCCCAAGCATAAGCTACCATTGAAAGGACTTTTGCGTTTGGATTCATTGCAAGAACATATGCAATAGCTGCAATAATTATTATACATATTCTTCCTGTCCAGATTTTTTCTTTTTCAGTTGCATCTTTTTTAATGTATCTGTAAAAATCTTCTGTAAGAGTTGAAGATGATACAAGAAGCTGAGAATCTATTGTAGACATTATAGCTGAAAGAATTGCTGCAAGAAGAACTCCTCCGAACCATGGATTAAACAGCTTGCTTATTAAATAGATAAATACTTTTTCTGCATCTCCTCCAAGTTCGCTTACAGAAGGGAACACTGCAATTCCTGTGATTCCAACTGCTATTGCTCCAACAAGAGAGATTATAACCCATATCATAGCTATATGTCTTGCTTTTACAAGTTCTTTAACTGACTTTACACTTATGAATCTTACAAGAATATGAGGTTGTCCGAAATATCCAAGTCCCCATGCAAGTGAAGATATCATAGCTAAGATTTCTGCCTGTCCTCCTCCATTAAAAATTCTAAGTGATATATCTTTTGCTTTCATAGCTGTTTCTATTCCCTGCATCTCTCCTCCGTGGAAATATGCCACAGCTGGAACAACTATAATTGCAAAGAACATTAGTCCTCCTTGGAAAAAGTCTGTCCAGCAGCAAGCAAGATATCCTCCCATAAATGTGTAGAATATTATTGTAAATCCTCCAATTATTACTGCTGTTCTGTAGTCTATTCCAAGAATGCTTTCAAAAAGTTTTCCTGCTGCCACAAGCCCTGATGCTGAATAAATAGTAAAGAAGAAAAGAATTACAACAGCAGAGAAAATTCTTATATATCCCTTATTGTCTCCAAGTTTTCTGCTTAAAAAGTTTGGTAAAGTCATTGTGTCTGTTTCTTCTGTCTGCACTCTTAGTTTTGCAGCTACAAATTTCCAGTTTAAATATGTTCCAAGAGCAAGTCCCACAATTATCCAGATCTGACTCATTCCAGAAAGATAAACTGCTCCAGGCAGACCCATAAGAAGCCATCCGCTCATATCACTTGCCTGTGCTGAAAGTGCTGTTACCCAAGAACCAAGCCCTCTTCCTCCGATTATATAATCCTCAGAACTTTGAGTTCTTTTATAAAAATAAACTCCAACACCCATTAAAAATATTAAATATATTCCAAAAGTTACTAATGTTTCTATCTTTGCCATTTTAAATTCCTCCTAAAAATTATCGTTCTAAAATTTTATATTTTTCTCTGATTATATATTTATCAAGCAATATTTCTACCCTTGCGGGAAATCTGTTTTTAATTTTTTTAATATTTTTCATATATCTATCCTCCAATATTTTTATCAAAACAAAAAGACCATTCAAAACGATCACACGTCTGAATGGTCTTTATAATTTTAAGAAATAAAAAACATTTTTAAGTTTCTTTCAATCATGGTTCCATAGACGCAAATCCAATTCGTCTTAAATTACAAAATGAATTTGCATCTATGAAAAATAACTCACAAACACAAATTCCTTCTAGGGAACCATCGGGCTATTAATAACTGAAAGTAAAACTTTATTAATCATTTTTTATCTCCTTTAATTTTTTTATTTTTATAAAATTGATTATACATATTTTTTATTCTGCTGTCAAATTTTTTTTATAATATCTCTTCCAAAAGCTCAACAAGCTCATTGATACTTTCGCTTTTAACAAGTTTTTGCACAAGTTCTTCGTTATCAATAATCTCCATAAGTTTTAAAAGTATATTTATATGGCTGCTGTTATCTACAGCTCCCAAAACAAATATAAGATAAACTTTTTCATCAAGAGCCTCATCAAAAATAACACCTTCGTTTATTTTCAAAAGAGAAAGACAGTTTCTCTCTGCTCCATCTTCAGGTCTTGCATGAGCCAGAGCCAGAACATCGTTAATTACAATATATGCTCCGAATTTTTTTACATTGTTTATCATTGCTCTTACATAATTTTCTGTAACGGAATTGTCAAGCAGCAGAGGTTTTGCTGCAAGTCTTATTGCGTTTTCCCAGTTTTCAACTTTATCTACGATATTTACTTTTTCCCTTATCTGCATTTTTTTTTCTAACATAGAGTATCATCTCCCAGCACTTTGTCCATTATAATTATACCACATTTTTGAAAAGAATTAAATATTATGGATTATTTTTTTTATTTTTCCTATTTTTCTATTTTCAAAACAAACTATCTATTTTTAGGATTTTATGATACAATGATAATAAACTGAAAAAAATTAGGTGAGGTTAATTATGTTTTTGCCTACAACTTTTGAAGAAATAAAAAAACTAGGCTGGGATTCTCTTGATATCATTCTTGTATCAGGAGATACATATATCGATTCTTCTTACAACGGATCTGCGCTTATTGGAAAATGGCTTATGAAAAAGGGATTCAGAGTGGGAATAATTGCACAGCCTGATATAAATTCTCCGGATGATATTACAAGACTGGGAGAACCAAAGCTTTTCTGGGCTGTATCAGCAGGCTGTGTTGACTCTATGGTTGCAAACTATACAGCAACAAAAAAGAAAAGACACAAAGATGATTTTACTCCGGGAGGAGAAAATACAAAAAGACCTGACAGAGCATCTATTGTTTACACAGGTCTTATAAAAAGATTCTTTAAAAACAGCAAAACCCCAATAGTTCTTGGAGGAATTGAGGCAAGTTTAAGAAGAATAGTCCACTATGATTACTGGTCTAATCAGCTTAGACGTTCTCTTATTTTTGATGCAAAAGCAGATATTCTTTCTTATGGTATGGGAGAAAAATCTATGCTTCAGCTGGCTCAGGCTATTCGTGACCAAAAAGACTGGAGAGATATCAGAGGACTTGCATATATTTCTAAAGAACCAAAAGAAAATTATATAACTGTTCCCTCTTTCGAAGAGTGCAGAGAGGATAAATTTAAATTTATCGAGATGTTTAACACATTCTATAGAAACTGCGATTCAATTACAGCAAAAGGATTAAATCAGCAGCACGGTGACAGATGGCTTATTCTGAATCCTCCTTCAGAAAACTTTTCTTCTGAGCTTTTAGACGAAATTTATGGAATGGATTTTGAAAGAGATGTGCATCCTTACTATAAAAAAGAGGGTATTGTAAGAGCATTGGACACTATAAAATATTCACTTACAACTCACAGAGGCTGCTATGGAGAATGTAATTTCTGTGCTATTGCAATTCATCAGGGAAGAACTGTTTCCTCAAGAAGTGAAGATTCTATTATAAAAGAGATTACCCATATTACAAAGGATAAAAAATTTAAGGGAAATATATCTGATGTGGGAGGACCTACAGCAAATATGTATCAAATGGAATGTGCAAAAAAATTAAAACTTGGTGCATGTTCTGATAAAAGATGTCTTTATCCGCAGACTTGTCCTGCTTTGAAACCAAATCACAGCAGACAGATAGACCTGTTAAAAAAACTTAGAAGTATACAGGGAATAAAAAAAATATTCATAGCATCAGGTATAAGATATGATCTGATTCTTGATGATTATGAAAAAGGTGATAAATATCTGGAAGAGATAGTGGCACATCATGTGTCAGGGCAGATGAAAATAGCTCCTGAACATACAGAAGACAAGGTTTTATCACTTATGGGAAAACAGGGAAAGGATTATTTAAAAGAATTTAAAAATCGTTTCTACAAATTAAACAAAAAACTTGATAAAAAACAGTTTTTGACATATTATTTAATAGCAGCACATCCCGGGTGCAGTGAAAAAGATATGCTGGATTTGAAAGTTTTTGCCTCAGAGGAACTTAAAATAAGTCCTGAACAGGTACAGATTTTCACTCCTACACCGTCTACATATTCAACTCTTATGTACTATACAGAGATAAATCCTTTTACAAACAAGAAAATATTTGTTGAAAAGGATAATAGTAAAAAAGAAAAACAAAAAACTATTATTATTCCAAAGGGGATTTCTCACGACAAATCTTTTACCGGAAGAAAAAATAATAGTTCTGATAAAAAAACTGATAAAAATTTTAAAAGAAGAAGTTTTAAATAGAGATACAAACTACCTTAGGTATTTTTATTTAACAAAGGAGGTAAAATGAAACCAATAGTTGCCATAGTTGGAAGACCAAATGTTGGAAAATCTACATTGTTTAATAAATTGGTTGGTGACAGAGTTGCCATCGTTGACGACCAGCCTGGTGTTACAAGAGACAGACTTTACAGAGATACTGAATGGAGCGGAAAAGAGTTTGTTCTTGTTGATACAGGAGGACTTGAACCAAGAAACAACGACTTTATGATGTCAAAAATAAAACAGCAGGCAGAAGTTGCTTTAAACGAGGCAGATGTAATTCTTTTTGTTGTTGACGGAAAAGCAGGGCTTAACCCTCTTGATGAAGAGGTTGCTTATTATTTAAGAAAGAAAAACAAACCTATCATTCTTTGTGTTAACAAAATTGATAACTATCAGACTCAACAGGAAGATTTATATGATTTCTGGGCTTTAGGTTTTGACAATCTTGTGGGAATATCAGCTGAACACAAAACAAACCTTGGAGATATGCTTGATTTAGTTGTTGACCTTATTGATACTGTTGAAATGCCTGAAGAGGAAGAGGGATTAAAAATTGCTATCATTGGTAAACCAAATGCAGGAAAATCTTCTCTTGTAAACAAACTTTCAGGAAAAGAAAGAGCTATTGTAAGCGATATTGCAGGAACAACAAGAGATGCAATAGATACTCCTATTGAATTTGAAGGTCAAAAATATGTCCTTATTGACACTGCAGGAATCAGAAGAAAATCAAAAGTTGAAGAGGCTCTTGAATATTATTCTGTATTAAAAGCATTAAAAGCTATTAAAAGAGCTGATGTATGTTTCTTACTGTTTGACGGTAAAGAGGGGCTTTCTGAGCAGGATAAGAGAATTGCAGGAATTGCTCACGAAGAAAAGAAACCTATTGTTATTGTTGTAAATAAATGGGATTTAATCGAAAAAGAAAAAAATACTATGAAAGAGATGAAAGAGTATCTTTTAGCAGAACTTCCATTCCTTTCTTATGCACCAATCGAATTTATCTCTGCTTTAACAGGACAGAGAACAACAAAACTGTTTGGTATTGCAGATAAGATTTATGAAGAATATACTAGAAGAATTTCTACAGGACTTCTTAATACTGTAATCAATGAAGCTGTTATCATGAACCCTCCTCCTACAAGAAAAGGAAGAGTTACAAAAGTTAACTATGCTACACAGATTGCAACTGCACCGCCAAGATTTGTATTGTTCTGTAACTATCCTGAGCTTATGCACTTCTCTTATTCAAGATATATTGAGAATAAGATAAGAGAGGCTTTTGGATTTGAAGGTTCTCCAATAGAGATTATATTTGAAAAGAAAAACCAGGAAAAATAAAATAATTAAGAAGCTGCTGTTATTAAATACAGCAGCTTTTTTATTTCTATAAACTTACTGTTTTTATGGTGCAATTTTACACTCTGTTTTTTTCTGTTAAAATTTATATATCATACATATTCAGGAAGATTATAGCAGAAAATTCTTTTTATTACAAACGAGATAGATATTAAAAATTGACCATCAAAAATAAAAAAATAGATTTTGAAAACAAAAAATAAGAAAGGCTGTATAAAGTAAAAAATATGAAAATAATACAGTTGGTTTAAAACAGTTCAAAAATTTCTATAATAGTAAATAAAAACATAAAAAAAGGTGTATAATTAATTATAATTTTTTATACAGTTTTTTTAATTTTAATTTCACAGTGA
>OGZM01001718.1_pt1 | contig 15177 bp, 14 predicted proteins | sample 1576821 | NCBI WGS metagenome assembly OGZM01 (sample SAMEA3541491, study PRJEB24748) | human gut metagenome | biome: human gut; feature: human-associated habitat; material: faeces | place: China | collected 2012
CTTTGTATAAATTGTTGTGGTGACTATATTATACAAAAAAGAGAGCTGAGTAAAAACATTTTTTTTAAAATGTTACTCAGCTTTTTTTACTAAAAAAACGAAAAAATTCTTTAAAACTTTATTTTAGTAATTAAAATAGTTGATTTTTTCTATATATGGGCTATACTAAAAATATAAGGAGGCGTGTATGGAAGAGATAGGTTCAAAAATTAATGTTTTAAGAGAAATAATGGAAATTTATGGAGAAGATTTTAAAAAAGTCTATGAACATAATTGTAAGTTTGAAATAATTGATATAGAGAAATCTAAAGATTTAACTATTCAGGAAAAAGAGTTAATAAAAGAGAAAGTTAAAGACTTGGAATATTATTACCAGTATGTTGTTGATAAAACATATATTTTAGTAAACTCTAAAAAATATGATAAAAAAATATTAAGTATAATATTAAATCTTAAATATTTAGAAGATGAAATTAGTTGCTGTGTTGACTATCTTATAAGTCCTCAAAAAGCTTATTTAAAAGAATTGGAAACCATTGTATCTAAACCTGAAAATGTATTTGTTGTTCAAGAAGAAAAAGAAAATATAAAAAAATATGATATACATATTTATGGGAAAAATACTAGAACCAGAAAAACTAAAAGTAGATTGTATAGTTATGATAGATTAAAAACAGAAGAAACAGAAGATAATATGCTATTAGTTGAAAGATATATTAATGAAGATGGACTCTTAACTACAAAGAATATGATAAGTAGTTACGAATGGATAATTAGTTTAGAGGAAGCTGAAGAACTAGAAAAACAAGATGATAAAATAACAGAAGATGAGATAGCAGAGTATATTTTTAGTAAAAATAAGGAAAATATAAATTGAATTTGATTAAAAAAAGTGATATACTTTAATTGAAATTGTGAGTTAGATGATCTTAACTAACCTCCAGATAGAGTCGATAACTGTGATACTACTTCTAAGTTGGAATAAGGTGAGGTAAGTGATTGTAACTTGCCACTGTGAATAACTAGAATTGGAAACTGGGATTACGAGATTCTAAAATTTAGGTGATACGAAAAGTGTCACTTGATTTTAGAATCTCTTTTTTTATTATTAAGGAGTGTAATATGGAAAAATCAATAGAAGAATTTTATGAAAAATTTTATAATCCAACTGATATTATAAAAATAGAAAAAAATATAATTTATAAATATGGACTTAAATTAGGAGTCTTCTTAGGAATATTACAAGAAAAGGAAAAAATAAATAAAAAAGTTGGCAAAAAAATAAATACATTCTTTCCTGTACCAAAAATAGAACTGCTTTTATTAGGACTATCACTAAAAGAAATTAAAGAAGCAGAAAAAGAAGCTATAAAAAATAGATTGATTAAGAAAAAAAGAATAAATACTTTTCCCAACCCTTATTACAAAATACTTTGGAAAAATTTTAATTAAAAAATAAAAAAAGTTCTTGACATTTCTTTACTAAAGTAGTAGTTTATAGAAAAAGGCGTACGCCTTTTTTAAAGGAGAAGTGATTATGGACGAGATAAAAGAAAATAAAATAAAGAAGAAAAAAGTAGAAAAAAAAATACTGAAGAATAAGAATACAGAGGGTAGGTCATCATATAGATTGACCATTCCTAAAGAATGGTTTGAAGATATGATGAATGATGACGATGATAATTCTTTATCTATTGGAGAAGATGATTCAGTTGTTCTTGAATATAGTGAGTCATTGAAAACAATATCTGTAAAAAGAAAAAAAAGATAAAGAAGAACCAGAAGAAAAATAAAAAATCCCCACTTCTTCCTAAAAAGTCAGAAATGAGGAAATAGTGTTGTATAAAACACTGTGGCAAGTATATTATACAACATTTATTTCCAAAAAAATATAAAAATTTTGGAGGGAATATGAATTATTTAGAAAAGTCTTTAAAAAGATTCTTAAAAAGAAAAGTAAATGTAACAACAGCAGTAGTAGTTTCTTTCTTAATAACAGGAGCTATTGGATATGCTGAAGATCAAAGTTTAATACAAAAATCAGAAAATACAGAAGTTTTACTGTTTTTAAATGGAATGTTTTCTAAATTAGAAAATGATAAAATAAAAGACATTGGAGGATTTAAGTTAGGTGATACTGAAGTAAAACCTCCAGTAGAAATAATACCAGGACTTGATATAAATAAACCAGGAGAGCCAGGAGGACCTACTACAAAACCAGATAAACCTGAAGAACCTGAAACAATCCCAGGAATAGACATCATACCCCCAGGGCAAGAAGGCGGTCCTATAACTAAACCAGACAAGCCTGAAGAACCTGAAACAATTCCAGGAATAGATATTATTCCGCCAGGACAACCAGGAGGACCAACAACAACAATCCCAGGAATAGACATCATACCCCCAGGACAAGAAGGTGGTCCTATAACAAAACCTACAGATCCTGAAAAACCTCAAGACAATGTAAATACAGAAAATAAAGTACAAGAAAATGGAATTGTTTTCGATGTAAAAGAAGGAGAAAACTTCACTAATAAAGGGCAAATAACTCTAAAATCTGATGTTGAAATGGTTGACACAGATGAAGATGGACTTAAAGATAGCCCTAATAAAATCTCTGCTATTATAAAAAATGATGGTGGAACAGTAGTAAATGAAGGAAATTTAAAAGTTGAAGGATTAAAAGATGTTAATTTAAGTGGATCAGGACATATTATAAAAGTAGGAGAAGGTATGGGAGTATACCAAAACTCTGGAACTTTTATAAATAAAGGAGAAATATTTGTTGAAGGAAATGGATATGCTTCTACAAATGGTGAATCTATAGATGGTGGAGTTCATGGTGGATATGGAGTATATATTAATGGAGGAAAAGCAATAAACGAAGGAAAAATTACTTCTAAATTACCATATGTAATAGAAGCAGGGTTTATGCCAACATTTGGTGTTGGAATGAAAGCTTATGGTGGAGAAATAATAAATGAAAAAAATGGAATAATTGAAAACCATATGATTTCAATGTATGCTGTGGGAACAGGAACTAATGCAATAAATAACGGAACTATCAATACTCATAATGTAGGATTGATGGCACTTAATGGAGCTACAGCAACAAATAATGGAACTATCAATGCTTGGTTTGATGGAGCAGAAAATCAAGAATCAGGTGCTATGACAGGTTTATATGCTTCATCATTTAGTGGAGCAGCAACTACAGTTACTAATAGTGAAACAGGAATTGTTTATGGTAAAGTTAAAGCTGAAGGTCCAGCAGCTACAGTAATAAACTATGGAACTATTCATGGAACAGAAATTATTTCTATGAAAGGTAACATAGAAAATCATGGAGTTATTACAGGAATAGAAACAAAACCAGAAGGATTAGTAATATCTTCAAATGGTAAATTTATCCAAGGAGTTAATGGAAAACTTGAGGCTTCAAAAGTAAACGGAGATATTTACCTTGCTGGAGATTATACAAAAGATAACTATTCTGATAACATAAAAGTAAATACAGATAATATCTCTATAAAAGAACATAATGGAGAAATTAAATCTAACTCTGTAATGTATAATTATAATTCAGAAGATAAAGTATTAGCTAGAAAGAACTTTAATGAAGTAGTTTCTAATAAAGCAATAGCTAATTATCTTGAAGATAATTATGTAGATGGAGATATTTTAAGACAAGAAATATATAACAACTTAAAACTAATAGATAATAATACTGAATTTAATAGAGCAACAAATAACTTATTTGGAAATGATGTATATCCTAATATGACAAGACAAACAATGGATATGATTAATTTCAATAAACAAGTTATGATAGATAATATCTTCAATGTTAATACATCTAAAGATTTAAGATTAATTGGTGGAATGGATTATAAGAATATAGATACTAAATCTTCTAATCTTTCTGGATATGATGAAGATATAAAAGCAGTATTCTTTGGAGCAGATAAAGCATTATCTGAAACTCAAAGAGTAGGGGCAGTAGCAAATGTAGGAACTCTTGAAAGTGAATATGATATGAGCAATGCTAAGAGAAAGGATACATTCTTCCAAGGAAATATCTATCATACATATAATAAAAATAATTTCAGTTTAGTTAATAACTTATTTGCTGGAATTGGTTCTGGAGATATAGAAAGAGATATAAAATTTGTAGATGTTGAAGGACATTCAGAAGGAAATTTAGATAATAAATGGATAGGACTTCAAAATATAGCTTCATATAGATTAGATACTGATTATTTCTTCTTTAAACCAAAATTAGAAGCTAATTTCACATATTTAATGCAAGATTCTATAAAAGAAGATGGAAATTATGGGCTTGAAATAGAAAAATCAGAAAAATGGTCTATAGAAGGTGGTGCAGGTCTTGAAATTGGAAAAGATTTGTATTATAATGATTATAAGGTAACATTAAAAGCAGGAGCAAATGTCTACCATGAATTTGCAAATCCTTATGATGGTACTGATGTTAAGCTAAGAAACATTTCTGCTGATACATTAAAACTTGCTGATAATGAAAATGATACAAGAAAAGATCTATCTTTAAGATTAGAACTACAAAAAAATGATTCTTTTGGAATATATGGAGAATATAAATATTTATTCGATGATGAAAATATGTTCCAAGTAGGAATGAATTATAGATTTTAGGAGGTTATAATGGATTCAGTAGTAGAAGCAGTAAAATCAATGTTAGCAACAACATATTTGGATAGTTATTTAGCTGAATTTGAAAGACAAAAAGGAGAAAAACTAACAGATATAGAGCAATTAGGAATGAAACTATTTTTCTCTGGAGTATCATATGAATATGAATCTGTAGTTGAATCGCTAGATAATATGGATATGAAACTATTAAGAGATATCTTAAATGATAATCAAGGTCCAGAAGAAAAAAGTGATGAAATTATAGATAGTGTTATAAATCTAATTAAAGGTTTTGATATACCTCAAATGAAAAAAGCACTAAACTTATTTGCTTCAAAAGATGAAAAAATAACTGTTGATAATTATATGGAAAAATTAAACATGAATAAATAAAGATTTATAAGTTAATGTGAGTTAGATGATCTTAACTAACCTCCAGATAGAGTCGATAACTGTGATACTACTTCTAAGTTGGAATAAGGTGAGGTAAGTGATTGTAACTTGCCACTGTGAATAACTAGAATCGGAAACTGGGATTACGAGATTCTAAAATTTAGGTGATACGAAAAGTGTCGCTTGATTTTAGAATCTCGTTTTTTTTTACCTTAGAAAAAAACTCATACAAGAGTTTTTAATAAATAAAAAAGAGAAATTTATATTTAAGAGGAGGATTTTTTTATGAAGAAAAAATTATTTGTAGTAGCTTTAATGGCTGCTTTATCAACTATTGGTTATGGATTTGAATATCCAAATGGTGACACAATGGGAAACAGTACTGTTGGAGGAAAGGTTGAAAATTTAAACTCACTAGATAAAAATTTTGATAGCTGGGAAGTAAGAGATAAAATCAACGGAAATATAAATAGTATTGTTGAAGCAACAGATAAAAACTTTAATACTGTAAAAGATGGAATAACTTCACTTGAAGGGAAATTAGATGGATTAAAAACTGATATTGTAAATGCTGGAATGGCAGCAGACGCAGCTAATGAAGGAATGTTAGAAAACAAACAAGACATTGCAGATTTAAATACAAGACTTGAAGGATATGAAGGAGTAAAAGAAGAAGCTCATTCAGCAATAATTCTAGGACAAGAAAACGATCAAAAAATAAATGATTTATATGCTAATAAAGTAGATAATCAAAGATTTGAAGAACATAAAGAACAACAAAAAGCTAAAGATCAAGATCAAGACGACAAAATTCAAACAAATTCAGACAGAATAGATTCATTACAACAAGATTTTGCTAAATATGACGGAAGATTATCAGGATTAGAAAAAAGAGTTGATAATTTAGATGAAAAAATGAATAAAGGATTCTCACTAATGGCAGCTATGAACGCAGTTGATTTCCAAAATGTACAAGCTGGAGAAATGGCTCTTGGAGCAGGAATTGGACACTATGGAAATGCTCAATCAGTAGCATTAGGAGTGGCTTATGCCCCAACTGATGACTTTAATTTAAATGCTAAATATTCAGTAACAGCAGGAGATGTAGATTCTTTTGCAGTTGGAGCTGGAGCAACTTATAAGTTTAAAGTTGGAAGATAATATTTAATTAATAAGTTAGATTAAAAAGGAGTTCAAAATGAAAAAAATAAAGTATTTATTATTCATTTTGTTAGTCATCTTGTCTACAGCAAGTTATGCTATGAAACTCCGTCCAATAGGATTTGACAAAAAGATAGATGAAGGAAATGGTTTCCAAGAATTTACTGTAACTAATACTAGCAGTGAAATAATTAGATTTAAAGCATTTGTAAAATCTACTGGAAAAGATACAGATATATCTAAACTAATTTCTATCTATCCTAAAGTCTTTACAGTTGAGCCTCTTTCAGAAAAAACATTTAAAGTGTATGTAGAAGAAACTCAACTTCCTAAAGGAGAATATAGCTTCATTTTAGGAGTTCAGCCTGTAAAAATGCCTAAAATAGAAGAAGAAAAAAAAGGTAAAATTGATTCTTCTGTTTCTATGCAAATTGCTATGCAAGTAGAAATGATGGCTTATTCAGGAGAAATGAAAGATAAATTTGATATAGTAACAGACAATTTTTATAAACAAGATGGAAAAAAATTCTATAAAGCACATATAAAAAATAATATGGGAAGAGGGGTTGAATTAGCTGTAGGTTATACAGATAAAGTTAATAACATTATAGATTTAAAACCTCTAGGAAGACTTTTTAATGGAAATGGAACAATATTTAATATTGAAGTACCTAAAGAAGCTAAAAATATTATTTTTTATGACTATAACAACTATAAAATAATAGGACAATCTATAAAAGTTAGATAGTTAATGATTAATTCATTTAATAAAAAAAATAGGAGGAATAGATTATGAGAAAACTATTATTAGCAGCATTTTGTGTTTTATCAGCAACAGCAGCACTAGCAGCTCCATCAACTCAACAATTAGTTGATTCAGCTTTAACAGCACAAAACAAAGGAGATTCAGTAGGGGCAGGAGTACCATTTGAAGTAAGAGTAAATGTTATTCCAAGAGGTCCAGAACTAGGACTATTTGATGAAAATGGAAATCTATATGATACTATCGTTTTCGATCATGGAACTAAAATTGCAGGAAAATTAAACAGATCAGTAGTAGATAAAACTGTAGTTCTTAGAAGAACTGATGGATATGCTTTCTCTGCTAACAAAGATGGAGAAGTTGGAACAACAACTTATGATGGTAAATTCGAAGTGTTACCAAACAACAACTATGACGCAAACACTAATATTCTAAAACTTGAAAAACTTTCAGCTTCAACAGATGAAAATAATAATCTAGTAACAATGGATACTGAACTTAACTTCATAAAAGGAACTAGAAATATTAAAGCAACTGATACTGAAATGAGAACACTTATCCAATCAGTAATTCCAGCAGGAACAGAAGGTGTTGGAGGAATGTACATTGGAACAGGAACATTTGCAGCTTCTTTAACTGTAAATAAATAAACTAATAACGGAAATCCGTTTAAATAAAAACAAATAGGAGGAATAGATTATGAGAAAACTATTATTAGCAGCATTTTGTGTTTTATCAGCAACAGCAGCACTAGCAGCTCCATCAACTCAACAATTAGTTGATTCAGCTTTAACAGCACAAAACAAAGGAGATTCAGTAGGGGCAGGAGTACCATTTGAAGTAAGAGTAAATGTTATTCCAAGAGGTCCAGAACTAGGACTATTTGATGAAAATGGAAATCTATATGATACTATCGTTTTCGATCATGGAACTAAAATTGCAGGAAAATTAAACAGATCAGTAGTAGATAAAACTGTAGTTCTTAGAAGAACTGATGGATATGCTTTCTCTGCTAACAAAGATGGAGAAGTTGGAACAACTAAATATGATGGTAAATTCGAAGTATTACCAAACAACAACTATGACGCAAATACAAACATCTTAAAACTTGAAAAATTATCAGCTTCAACAGATGAAAATGACAATTTAGTAACTATGAATACTGAACTTAACTTCATAAAAGGAACTAGAGAAATTAAAGCTACAGATACTCAAATGAGAACACTTATCCAATCAGTAATTCCAGCAGGAACAGAAGCAGTTGGAGGAATGTATATTGGAACAGGAACATTTGCAGCTTCTTTAACTGTAAAATAAGTCTAAATAATATTTTACAAATAGTGACACTTTATTATCCAATTTAGATGTTTTAAAGGGGAAATGGTTTTATACCATTTCCTTTTCAAAATATTTAATAAAGGAGGGGAAAAAGATGAAATTAAAATTACTAAGTTTAGGAATTTTGTTACATTCATTAAGTGCTTTTTCATATATGAATGTTGATCCAGTAATCTTTGACAAAAGAATAGATAACGGAGGGGCAACTCAAGAATATCACATTACCAATGTAACAAATTCTCCAATTGGTTACAGAATTTATACGGAAAAAATTCCAGAAGCTAAAAATGATATGACTTCTTGGATTGAGTATTATCCAAGAGAACTAAAATTATCTCCAGGGGAAACAGGTAAGATAAAAGTATTGATTGAAGCTCCTAATGAAGTAAAAAAAGGAGAATATATTTCAACTCTTGGTATAAAAGAAGTTAATATTCCTACATCAGAAAAGAAAAATTCAACAGTGCAAATTTATACAAATTTAAAAATGGAGATAGCAGGATTTGTAGGAGATTTAAAACCAGAAATAGAGTTAAAAAATTTAAGTTTGACTGAAAATAAGCTTAAATTAGAATTAAAAAACATAGGAAAAATAAGAACAAAAGTTGAAGTCTATTTAAGCGATTTAAAAGGCGAAAATAAGGTTTTTGTTGATTCTGTTAGATTATTACAAGATAAAGAGAAAGAAATAACTAAAACAGTAGAATTAAAAGATCTAAAGAATAATAAAATCAAGATTTTAGTGTTAGATATGCAAGGAAATAAAATATTAGAAAAAAGACTATAGGGAGAAGCTATGTTAAATAAAAAACTAATGATATTATCCTTAATTGTTATTTGTTCATCTATTTCTTATTCAAATTCAGATCCATCTTTGGAAAAATTAAAAAATCAGGGAATAATAAGTGAGGAAGAATACGAGATATTAAATAATGAATATAAGCATGAAGGGAAACTTTTATATAACCTTCTTGTAAATGGGGAAGCCAAAAATAAAGTATATCCTGTATTTATTGAAGGGGAAAGGATATATTTTCCTCTTTTTTCATTTTTAGACACTTTAAACTTTAAAAACTTTAAACAAGATAAAGAGATTATTGAAATAGAATTAGGAGATACACTTGAAAAAATAACAATTAATGTAGAAAAAGATAGAATTATCAAGGCAGATGAAGAAATAAAACATGATTTCAGAGATATAAAACTAGATGAAAGAGAAATATATTTAGAGCAAGGATTATTTAAAAAATTATTTTTAAATAACTTAAATATTAATACTGAAAGACAAAAAGTAAATATGACTCTTTCTTTTGCAAGTCCAGAAGAGATTCAAATAAGACTAAAAAATTCATCTAAGATGTTAGATGAAAAAAACAAAGTAAATGATATTGTGTATACAAACAATAATAAAATGTTTGAACTTGGATATTTAAGAACAGAAGTTAATCAAATCTTTACTAAAGATAAAAATAGTCAAGATAAGAATAAGAAAGGGTTTGAAAGTGACTGGGAAGCAAATTTAGAATACCAAGGAGCTTTCCTATATGGAGAATTAACAGCAGAATATGATGTTAGAGAACATATGTTTAGAGATGTTAAATTAAGATATGCTGACATCTGGAAAGAACATACTTTAGAACTTGCAAACTATTCATTCAATAAATCTGGAGCAAGAGAAAATCAAATTAGCTTTAGAAAAGAAGAGGGATATTTTGTTACAAGAGATAAAAATTACATCATAAGAGAAAATGTTCCAATAGGATCAAGAGTAGAGTTAATCTATCTAGGAACAGTAATAGATATACAAACAGCAGAAAATGGAACAGTTGTATTTAATAATAAAGAGGTTAAAGATGATAGAGAATATACATTGAAAATATATTCTCCTGATGGAAAGATTTTTAAAAAGGTTATAAATACAACTTCTGACTATAATCAACAAAACAAAGGTGAAGTTGAATATGACTTCAACATTAGAGAAAACCATGATATTAAGAAACCTTCTATTTATGCTAATGCTTACTATGGACTTACAGAAAGCATAACTGTTGGAGCAACTTATTACAGAGATCCAGAAGATATTAATGGAAAATATAAGTATTTAGATCGTGGAAGAGGAGAAGTAATTTATAGTGATTCATTAAAATCTTATCCAATTACATTAAAAGTTGGAGGAGAACAAGTTTTTAATGAATATATTGATGATGTAACTTTAAAAAATACTAAAGATGACTATAAATATGATTATTTAGGGCAAATAGATCTTAATGATTTAAGACTGAAATTTGAGCAAGAAAACTATGGAAAATTTTATGATGATAAGAGAGAAACTAGATATTCAGCTAGATACAGAGCTTTTAAATCTTTAGATTTAGAATATGAACATGAAATTAGAGAGAAATATAGAGATCAATTTTCAGGAGAAACAAATAAAGAAAATATTGATAGATACAGTATTGAATATAGTAAATCATATAAAAACTTCCTATTAACTACTCAAATGGAAAAATCTAATGATGAGGAAGAAAAAGATAGTTATTCAGTAAACCTTTACTATACAGGTCTTAGAAGTACTACTTTAAGATGGGAAAATGAATGGAAAAATAATGGTAAAGATTATGAAGTAGCATTAAGTATGTTTAGTAATGGTAATGATCTATTTGATTATACTCTTGAAGCTAGATATTCTGAAGAGTATAAAGATATGCTAACTTTCAGATTTGACTTGAACTACAACAATTGGTTTAACTTTGAAAGTAGAGGAGATAAAGAAGGAAATCAAGAATATAAAGTAGGAATAGATAGAATTACTGATTTAAGAAAACCAAAAGCAAATATCAGATCTATGGATAGTTCACCAGTAAAAGCAATAGCTTTTGTGGATATAAACAATAATAATAAAAAAGATCCTGAAGAAAAAGTTATAAAAAATGTGGACATCAAAATTGGAGATCAAACAAAAACAACAAATAAAGATGGATATGCTATGTTCTATGGAGTTCCAAACGATGTAATTTATGAACTTGAACCTACTTTAAAGAAACCTTCACATTTACTAGGAAATAATAAAATCCAAGTTAGAGGAAGAAATACAGCTACAATAGAAGCATATATTCCAGTAAAACCAATGATTTCATTAACAGGTATAGTAAAAATAGATGAAATACTTGGAATGACTACTATGGAACAAATGAGAGTATATGACAATATTTTAGTTAAAGTAAAAGATATAGATGGAAAAGTATTAGATATGGCAATTCCAGATGAAACAGGAGTGTTTGAAGTTTCAGGATTACTACCTAAGAAATACTTCTTAGAAGTTACTTATATGGGATTAGATTATTCAATAAAAGGAATAAATGAAATAGTACAACTTTCATATGTCGAAAAAAATGAAGATGGAAATGTCTTCGTATTCAATGTTACAGATAAAGCAATATTAATTTCAAAAGCAATGGAGGTTGAAGATAGTGAAAAAGATGTTATTAATGCTAATGTTATTAGTTAGTGGAATATCATATAGTGAAACAATTCCAGCGTTACCATTAGCTCCAACTATAAAAAATGATGGTATGCCACAATTACCAACTGATACTCCACAAGTTCCAGGATTACCTACTGAAGATAAAGTAGAAGAAGGAGGAATAAGAAAACTTGAATATAACACAACAGTTATGCTTCAAAGTAGATTAAAAGTAAATGTTCCTTTGGAAATAATAAGTGATGTTGATATTGAAGCTATGGTAATTGACGATCAGAAAATAGAAGTTCCATTTGATATTGAACTTAATAAAGAACCTGAAATAAAAGATTACTATAAGATTAAATATAGTGAAACTGAAATTGATATAGATAAAGATGGACAGATTGATACTAAAATTTATTCACCTAAATTCTTAAATACAAGAATAGTAGAGGATAACATAGTCTATATTGATGGAGCAAAAATATCTAAAGAGGGAACTCATAAGAAAAAAGTCTATATGACAATAGAAGTTAAAGAGTGATAAAAATGAACCAAGGTACAATTTACTGGAAAATCTTTTTTATAGCTCTATTAGTTTTATTAGTATTACTTCCTAATCTATTAATTTTAGGAATATATAAACTTTTTACTATTATAGGAGGAATGTAAATATGAAAAAATGTCTATTACTATTTTTTCTAACTATTTTAAGTACTTCCATATTTGCAAAAGTAGAAATAAAGATATTAGAACCATTAAGATATGAATATTTTAATACAAGAATGTTACAAGCTGAAGAGATTGCAGGATATGGAATATTAGAAATTACAGCAAAGAAAGAAGATTTTGGGAAAAAATTAGTTTTTAGCTTTCCTAAATCTGGACTTATGACTAATATGAAAAAATGGATAAAAGTCCAAGAATATGGAATGGAATTACCAAATAAAGAGTTAATTATTACTCAAGAAACAGAACATGTAAAATTCTATGCTCTATTAAACAAAAGAGATATAGATAATGGTGAAGACGCAAAAATAATTGAAGGAGAATATATAGGATATGTACCTATTATTGTATCTCAATATTCACAACTTCCAGGACAAGTAGAACAAATAGAAACTCCACAAACTGGAGGGGAACAAAAATGAAAAAATTGATATTATCATTACTTTTAATACTATCAGTAGCTGCTCAAGCAGTTACTGATAGAAATATGAAAATGAAAATGGAATTAGATAAGTCTAATCCAAATGTAATTATAATAAATATCGTTCCTGAAAGTGAAGATGAATATGAAAGATTAAAAGAAATAATTGAAAAGAATCCAAATAAATCTTTTGCAATTAAAATAAAAAAATACTTAGAAAAAGAAAAATCTAACTTGAAAGTCAAGGAGGAGAAAAATGTTCAGAAAAAATAATAATGTTAAGAAAATGAACGGGGGGGGGGGTGCTGCTATAGACTTAGTCAAATAATAAAAGTATTTTTAATAATGCTATTTTTTGCAATCAATGTATTTGCAGAAATCCCTCATTCATATGTAACAGAGAACCCAGATAAAGAAGTAACACAAACAGAAACATTGAAAAGATATAAGGAAAAAGCTGAATTAAACTTATCTATTACTAAGATTAAAAGTAAAGAGGTAGAAGGTTTACATAATCCAGAACAAAAAAAGATATACTTTAGTTTAGATAATATAGAGTATGAGATTCAACCAGGAGATAAGATTTATCTATCAGAAGAACTACAAGAAGTTCCATCAATATCAACAACAAATGGAAGAAGAAAAATCAATGGAATGTTGAATCAAAAGGTCCTAAAAGATGGTGATTTAGAATATACAGTTACTAATGAAAGAACTACATCAGAAATAGAAGTAAGTTATTCAAAAACTCCAAAACAAGTATACATAGGAATATTAGATAAACAATATCAAATAAAGAAGATACTAAAAGGGAATATAAAGAAAATAGATATAAATTTATTTGCTTTTTCTGAAAGTTTAGGAACTCTTTATAATAGAAATTTTGACGCTGAAGGTCAAGCAGGAACAGATCCTTTAGATCATATAAATCTAAATACTATTATATTTGATAGTGAAAATAAGTATGGTAAAAATATTTTAATTAAAAAAGCTTCAGGAGTTAATAGAATAAGAACAGGACATACTCAAAATCGTCCATCATCATTTTCTGTAAGAGTATATGGATATAATAAACAAGGAGTTAAAATTTATGATAGTAATAGAGTAGGAAGATATGATGTTGGTCGTTATGCAGATAGTACTTGGTATGAATTTCCTTGGAATGTAACTTTACCTGAACATTGTAGAGTAGTTATACAAGTTTGGGGGCATTTAGGAAATCCTTACCATGATAATAGTGGTGGAGATAACACAATGGACGCAGCTCAAGTATTAAATGTAAAACTTGATGATTTTATACGTAAAGCTGAAGGAACAACAAATTTAGTCATAGATGAAAACTATGAACCTGAATATATTAAATTTGATTCTTGTACAATAGATACTATCAAACCATTATCTCTATTAAATTCTCCAAAAGGAGTAAAAATATCTTCAACTTCTGGAGATGGAATATTACATTTAGATCCTACTGATACTTTGGAAATTAATGGACAAAAACATGCTTTAACTTCATCTAATTTAGATGAACAAAAATTAGAATTAAACAAAGTAACATTGTCATATAAAGTTGAAAATGGAAAACTTCAACTAAGAGTAGATAAGTATGGATTAAAAGTTCCTTCACCACAACCTATAACTATTAAAATAGTAAAAGATAAAGAAATACCAGATATAATGAACCATACAATTAATTTAACAGTTCCTTATGTTGAAAAAATAATAGGAGAATCAGTTTTAGAAGTTAAGGAATATTATCCTTCACCTGAATATATTGCGTTTAACTCTTGTAATATAAATTCTCCAAAAGATATTGCTCTTGAGAATAATTTAAGAGATGTAAAACTTACTCAAACTTCTGGTAAAGGATTAGTAGATTTAGAGCAAAGTGATATTTTAGAAATAAATGGTAAAAACTATACTATTGGAGCTGGAGGAAATTTACCAGAACAAAGCGATACATTAGGAAATATCAAGTTTAAATTTAAAGTTGAAGCTGGAAAAATTAGACTTGCTCTTACTTCATGGGGAGTGTTAGAACCAGATAGAGTACTTACTATTAATGCTAAGAAAAATACTAATGTTGAACTTATGGAACATAGAATGACAATCAAAGCTCCAAGAAGAGTAGAAGGAACATCTACATTAACATTTACTGGACAATATCAAATAAGAGATATAGTTAAATTCCAAGGAATCTCTTTAACCGCACCAACAATAGGTGGTATAGAAGCTCCTGTT
>OGZM01001720.1_pt1 | contig 15167 bp, 15 predicted proteins | sample 1576821 | NCBI WGS metagenome assembly OGZM01 (sample SAMEA3541491, study PRJEB24748) | human gut metagenome | biome: human gut; feature: human-associated habitat; material: faeces | place: China | collected 2012
GTTGTCGTTGGTTCAAGTCCAACAAGAAGCGCCATTTTTTATTTTTTGGAAAAAATAATTATATATAAAATGGACTGTTATAAAAACGTAGCAGCCCATTTTTTTATTATATGATATTTAAAAATTCCCACCAAGGAATACAGACATACAAAATAATAAAAAACGTTAGAATAGTGAGAAACAGCCCATATTTTATAATTATTTTGTTGCCGTATAAATTTTCTCCGAACCCAACCATTACAGTAGCATGATGAAACGGAAGAATATATTGAATGCTCACTACTGTGTAAACAAAAAGAGTAAGTACAGCTGAATTAGGAGGAAGTATATTTAACTGAGCTATTGTAGGGATTACAACAGATGAAGTTGTTACAGCACTTCCAAGAAAGAAATTTAGTATTAATGTGATTATTATCAAAAATATAATTTTCATTTGGAAACTGCTGTGAGGAGTAATTTTTATAAGCTGGTTTACAATGATATCAGCAGCTCCTGATTCATTGAGAACACTTCCTACAGAAAAAGCTCCTGTGAAAAAAATAAGAAGTTTCCAGTTGATATTTTTAATGAAACTTAACTTTATAATTTTTAAAAGATATCCTAAAATTATTCCTGCAAACATAATATATGAGGCTTTTAAATGATGAATATTTTGAGATGCAAATCCGGCAAATATCAGAGCGCATACAAAAAGCATTTTTTTCTGGTCTAATGTTAATAAAACTGTATTTTCAGATGAATTTAAATTTTTAAAACTGCAAGTAAAAATATCTTTTTTAAAAATAATTATAAAGAGAATAAAAGTTGCAATACATGTGATAATTGAAGGGACAGACATATATACAGCCCACTGAGTCCAGTTTATATCAGCTTTGGATATAGCAACTACTACATAGTTAAGGAGCATATCCCCAGTGAGAAAAAACATAGATGTAAATGTAGAGGCAGAGAAGATACTGAAATACAGTATTTCTCTGCTTTTGTTTTCTATATGCTGGTTTCTAAAAAACTCAGTATAAAAAGCTGTCAGCAGAATAACCCTTGGAAAAGGCTGAGGAATAAAAAATATAAGGATAAAACCTGCAATATAGGAAAACAAAATAAGGTTTACGGGATTTTTTACAATTTTTTCCATAATACTTTTTGAAAAAACAGCAGCTACTCCTGTGTCCGTAACTCCCTTTGTGATTATGTAAGACAAAATTATCAGGTAAAAATTTTCAGTAAAAGGAAAATATAAAAGAGTTTTTACAGGAGCAATGGAAAAAATACCTGCTCCAAGAAGAAAAAAGAGGGAGACAGCAGCATTGTCCATTGCAGAACTTCCCCATAAAATAAGAGCCTCAACAGAGAGAAAGACAGCCATTGTCAGTTTAAAATTATAGGGAGAAAAAACAAAAATGAGAATACCTATAAAAAAAGAAACCAAAACAGTTTTTGGTTTTATAAATATTTTTTTTAATATATTTTGAAAATTATTATTGTGTGTAAGCATATTATTCATAAAAATCCCTCCTAATATTTTTTACTCCTAAATGGATAATTTTCCTTTAAAAAATATAAAAATATTTTATTTAATACCTTTTTTGGATTTTTTACGTCTAAAGAATATGAAAACTAAAGTAAATTAGGAGGGATAATATGAAAAAGTTAGCAGCAGCTTTATTTTTTCTTGCAGGAGCAGCATCTTTTGCAGGACAGTTTGAAAGAGAAGAAAGTATAATTCAAAATAAACTTTATACAAATTTTCCGGTTTTAGAGGCCAATAAAAATATAGTAGTTGAAGAGATAGAAGTGGATATTGAAAGAGATGGTGTAATTGAAATAGATGTTGAATTTGCAAGAGGTTCTCAGGTAGATACAAAAGAGTATAAAAATTATGCTGACAAAATTGTAGATTCGGTAAATGTGATTTTAAAAGATATGGACAATAATAAACTTATTCTAAAAAAAATAGAGATAGATACATCTGGAATTAAAAATGACAAAGAAGTATTTAGATACTAATAATTATATACTTTTATAAAAACAAAAAGGTCTTAAGAAGAACTGAATTGTATTCAGATTCTTAAGACCTTTTATTAATTCCCCCCAGAATTACATTAGTATTATACTTGAGGATATAAGAAAAGTCAAAAATTATTTAAAATTGCAGACTTTATATTATTGATTTAAAGGTTCTTTTTCTTTTAATATCCAGTTTTTACCTTCAACAAGTCTTGCAACAAGCATTGAGGCTATTGTATCTCCGCTGGCATTAATCATAGTTGCAGGAGGGTCTACAAGGTAACCTATAGTTGCTATAATAGGAAATGCTTCAGGTGGGAAACCATAGATTGAAACAATAAACATTTCACCGATAAGTCCTCCTCCAGGAACTCCTGACATTACAACTCCTCCAACAAGAGCTATAAGAATTGCACTTATATAAGTACTCATTCCTGTGAATGGAATATCAAATATTCCAAAAAGGAAAGAGATTTTTAAAACAGTACTGAAACATGTTCCGTCCATATGAGCTGTTGCTCCAATTGGAAGAACAATCTCTCTGATGTCTTTAGGGACACCTATATTTTCACATGCCTCCAGATTAACAGGAAGTGTTGCAATGGAACTTTGAGTAGCTACAGCTGTAATTGCAGGGGAGATTACATGTTTTAATGCTTTTAATCCCTCTTTTCCTGCTGCAACATAAGCATAAGCAGGGAAAGCGATTAAAAGATAAGCAAAGCATAGGGGATAGTAAATAAGCATTGCTCTGGCATAAGAACCTAAAAGTTCTTGTCCGTACTGACCTACAAGAGCTCCAAAATAAGCTCCAAGACCAATAGGTGCATAATACATTAAAAGATTAATCATTTTTAAAAATACAGCTGCAAGGGCATCAAGTCCATTTGCAATAACTTTTCCTTTTTCTCCGATCATATTTACACAAAGTCCAAATACAATTGAGAAAATAATAAGCGGAAGCATGTTACTTCTTGAAATAAGCTGAGGGAAATCTGTTACAGTAAGAGCTGCAACAATCTGCTCGCCAGTCTGGAAAGGTTTTAATGCCTCTGCAGGGGGCAGGTTAAGATTTATTCCCTGAGCAGGCGGATAAAGCAGAACAATAATTATTATAATTATTGATGCTATAAATCCTGTTGAAAAGAAAACCAGAAGAAGACTTTTTAAAATATTTCCAAGTCTTTTCATGTTGCTCATGCTTGCTACTGAACTGCTTATTGTAACAAAAACAAGAGGTACAACAATTGTAAACATGGCATTTATAAATAAATCTCCGAAAGGTTTAAGTATTGATGCTTTTTCTTTTAAAACTCCTCCAAGAATACTTCCTAAGATAATAGAACCAAGAAGTATGATGGAGAAACGATAATTTTCCCAAAATGTTTTTTTATTTTTTGTCATAATGGATTCCTCCTGTATTTTAAAATATTTCAAATTATGTTTATAAGAATATTCTATAATTTATACGAGAATATAACTATACTTCAATTACAAAATTATTTTTGTTCATATAAAAATAAAAAAATACTTAAATTTCAGGTTTTATAAAATTATTTTTGTTCATAAAATATGAATTTGTAATATTCTTAAAAAAATGTTATTCTAAAATAAATATCTTAATTAGTGAGGCAGATAATGGAAAAAAAACTTAGAATTACAATTCCGGTTGAAATTTATCAGATTATAGAAAGCGATATAGAGGATTTTGGAATAACCAAAAACTTTTTATGCAACTATATTTTTGAAAATTCAGAAGGGTTTAAGCAGATATATAATTACAAATATAAAAATGCAAAAAAAATTATTCAGTTTAATCTGAATAAGAAAAACAGAGAGAATTATTATTCTTTTCTGGCTGAAAAAAATATAGAGGTAGAGGCAGAATATTTTAGAAATATTTTTCTTTATTATGCACAGAAATCTAAAAAGAGCAGAGAGTTTTTTATTTTTCAGCACATAATAGAAAAGATAAATGATGCAATAGAGGGCAGAAAAAAAATAATTATAACTTTTACAGATGAGAGAACAAAAACAATATCTCCCTATTATATAGCCTCTTCTGAACTTGAGCTGAAAAATTATCTTTTTTCTTATGATGATGAAGAGAAAAAATTTAAAAATTTCAGTATCAGAAATATAAAATCTGTGTATGTAACAAACAAAAAAGTATATGATGAGGAGATGGAATTTGTGAATAATGTGATAGAAAACTTTGATCCATTTCTTTCGTACAGTAAAAGTGTTACAGTAAGATTTTCTGATGAGGGATTGGAGATGCTGAAAACTTTAAAAACATACAGACCGAAAGTTTTGGAAAAAAACGGGAATGTTTATAAGTTTCAGTGTTCACCTCTTTTGGGAAAAAGATATTTTTCTTACTTTTGGAATGAGGCAGAGATTCTTGAACCTCTTGAACTTCGTCAGTGGTTTAAGGAGCGTTCGGAAAAGGCAGCAGAGAATTACAGATAATATTTTTATTGAAATTAAATAGGAAAAACGAGGATAATCTGATATAATTATTTATAGATAAATAAAAATAAAGTTAAATATAAATTTTTATAACCTTATATTTATATAATAATATGTTGTAATTTTAAGAAAAAATTATTTCCGAAAAAATATCAGCTATTTATATTGCTCACAGAAAGAAAATTTGAAACTCACCTCTTACGAGGTTCAGACAGTCAAATTTTCTGTATTCTGTTTCGCTGCATAAATTACGCAGATATTTTTAATGTCATTAATTTTTTCTTGAAAGTGCTATCTTGAAAGGGATATTAAATTTCTTTGGAGGAATTATGATATATATATTTATTATTTTTGTAATAGTTTTGTTTGTTTTTAATGGAAAAGGTATTCCTGTATTTTTATATCATCAGGTAAATCATCTTTCAAATATTACTCCTGAACTTTTTGAGGAGCATTTAAAAATATTAAAAAATAAAAAAATGAATACGATTACAATGTCAGAATACATGAGAAAAGAGACTCCTAAAAACAGTGTTCTGCTGACATTTGATGACGGATATTATGATAACTATAAAGAGGTTTTTCCTCTTTTGAAAAAATATAATATGAAAGCAACAATATTTTTGAATACTTTATATATTGGTGAAAAGAGATGGGGAGAAACAGAGATTGAGAAAAACGGAACAGCCAATTATAAAGCAATGAAAAAATATATGAAACTGAACGACGGAACAACAGAGCAGTATATGACATGGAGTGAAATAAAAGAGATGTATGAGAGCGGGCTTGTTGATTTTCAGGCACATTCACATAAACATATGGCAATTTTTAAAGAAATAAAACTTCTTGGAGTATTTGATAAAGACAGCATGGACTGTACAGATGTATATCTTTATGGAGATGTGGAAGAGGGATTCCCTAAATTCCGTAAAAGAGGGGAATATTCAGGAGAAGGAATAATAATAAACAAAGAGTTTTTTAAAATTTTTCAGGAATTTTATTTTAAAAACTTAAAAGGAAAATCTGAAAAAGAGATAATCTCTTTGGGACAGAAATTTATTGACGAACATATAGAACCTTATATGATAAAAGAAAATCATGGGGATTTAGTAAAACGTCTTACAGAAGAATATACTTTGAATAAAAATTTAATAGAAAAAAATCTTGGAAATAAAGTTGAATTTTTCTGCTGGCCTTGGGGACATAGAAGCAAAGAGACAGTTGAAATATTAAAAAGTCTTGGAGTAAAAGGATTTATAACAACTAAAAAAGGTACAAATTCATATTCACCAGACTGGGATATGATAAGAAGAATAGAACTTAGAAAATTTACACCAGAGAAATTCAAATTGAATTTAGCAGCAGCAAGAAATCTTGTATTAGGAAAGCTGTATGGTTTAGTATCATAGATTGTATCAAAGGACGGGAGATTTATGGGATTATCAGTTGCAATGATAACACTTAATGAAGAGAGAATATTGGAAAAAACTTTGAAATCTGTGGCTGATTTTGCAGATGAAATTGTAATAGTGGACAGCGGCTCAACAGACAGAACAAAAGAGATAGCAGAAAAATATGGAGCTAAATTTATATATCAAAAATGGCTTGGCTATGGGATGCAGAGAAATGCAGCAATAGACAATGCATCTCATGAATGGGTTTTAAATATTGATGCAGATGAAGAGATATCTCCTGCTTTAAAAGAAAAGATAATTCAGATAAAAAAAGGAGAAACAGAAGGAGAAGTTTTTACAATAAATTTCACATCTGTATGTTTTGGAAAAGAATTGAAACACGGAGGGTGGAGTAACTCTTATCACATAAGACTTTTTAAGAAGTCAGCAGGAAGATTTAATGACAATATGGTTCATGAAGAGTTCCAGACTGATAAAAAAGTGTATACTCTTAAAGAGGATATTCTTCATCACAGCTATCTTACTCTTCAGGATTATTTTGTGAAATTTAACAGATATACAACAGAGGGAGCTTTGGAATATTACAGAAAAGGGAAAAAGCCTTCTGCTGCTCAGATTATATTTAACCCAATATATAAATTTATAAAGATGTATATAATAAGACTTGGATTTTTAGACGGAATAGAGGGGCTTATGATAGCCTCAGCAAGTGCTATGTATTCTATGGTGAAATATTTTAAACTAAGGGAAATTTATAAAAACGGAGCATATAATGAAAATAATAATATCAAGAACTGATAAAATAGGGGACTTAATATTATCTGTTCCCAGCTTTTTTATGGCAAAAAAAATGTATCCAGAGGCAGAAATAATTCTTTTTGTGAGAAACTATAATTATGAGATAGTAAAAAATCTTCCTTTTGTAGACAGGGTATATAAGATAGATGATTTCAGACAGGAAGAACTTCTTGAGAAAATAAAATATTTTAATGCAGATATATTTGTTGCCTTATATAACGATTCTTATGTGGCAAAACTTGCCAAAGCAAGCAAAGCATCAAGAAGAATAGGACCTATTTCAAAACTTTCATCATTTTTTGCTTTTAATGACGGAGTTTTTCAAAAAAGATCCAAGTCTGTAAAAAACGAGGCAGATTATAATTTGGATTTGATAAGAAAGATTGACCCTAAAAGATTTGATGAAGTATTTGAAGTGCAGACAAAAATATATCTTGAAGACTCAAACAGAGATGTAGCAGAGAGATTTTTTGCTGAAAATAAAATAGGAGACAGATCTCTTGTGGTGAATCCTTTTATGGGAGGTTCTGCAAAAAATATTACAGATGAACAGTATGTATCCCTTCTTCAAAAAATTTATGACAAAACAGAGGGAATGGATATAATTTTAACATGTCATATTTCTGAAGAGGAAAGAGGGCAGAATATAATAGATAAGATTGGAAGAGAGAGAGTACACCTTTTTGCAAACGGAGGTTCTCTTTTAAATCTTGCAGCAGTAATTGAAAAAGGAAAGGTATATTTTGGAGGGTCAACAGGACCTACACATATAGCAGGGTCACTTCAGAAAGATATAGTGGCAATATATCCAAATAAAAAAACACAGCACCCTGTAAGATGGGGAGTATATCACAATCCAAATGTATCTTATGTGATACCTGACAGACCTGAAAGAAAAGTGAAAGAAAGTTATTCTCATAAGTATTTTGAATCTTATGATGAATCAGTTGAAAAGGAGATACTGGATCTTTTGGAAGAAAAATTACTGAAAAAATAAGAGGTGAAAATATTGAGAATATTAATAATACATACAGCTTTTATTGGGGATATAGTTCTTTCTACTCCTCTTGTAAGAAAGATTAAAGACTCATATCCTGAATCTCATATTACTTATGTTACAACACCTGCCGGAGCATCAATTCTTAAAAATAACCCATATATCAATGAGATAATTGAATATGACAAAAGAGGAGTTCATAAGGGAATAAGAGGTATTTATGACCTTGGAAGAAGATTAAGATATGAAAATTTTAATATGGTAATCACTCCTCACAGATATTTAAGAAGTTCTTTTCTTTCGTGGCTTTCAAGATCACCAATAAGAAAAGGATATGATGTAGCAGCAGGAAGTTTCTTTTTTACAGAAAAAATTCATTATGATAAGTCAAAACATGAAGTTGAAAAACTTCTTTCTTTTATAGATTGTCCTGAAACAAATGGAAAAAGATATGAGATAGAGCTTTTTCCTGACGGGAAATCAAAAGAAAAAATTGATAATATATGGAAATCAAATAATCTTGAAAATAAAAAAACAGTTATTATTGCTCCAGGAAGCAAATGGTTTACAAAGCAGTGGCCTGTGGAATATTTCAATGAAGTGATAGATGAACTTTCAAAAGATGAAACTATAGGAATTGTGGCAGTGGGAGGAAAAGATGAAATAAATATTCCTCTGCACAAAGAGAAAATAGTTGATTTAAGAGGTGCAACATCTCTTTTGGATCTGGCAGAAGTGCTGAGCAGAGGGGATATTGTAATAACAAATGATTCATCTCCTATTCATATAGCCTCAGCTTTTGCAAAAACAAGAATAATAGCTCTTTTTGGTCCAACAGTAAAAGAGTTTGGATTTTTCCCATGGAGCAGAAACAGTGAAGTTTTACAGATAGAAAATCTTTCATGTAAACCTTGTGGAATCCATGGAGGAAAAACTTGTCCTCAAAAACATTTTAAATGTATGAAAGATTTAAAATCAAGCATGGTTTTAGATGCTGTGTACAGATATTTGAGAGGCAGCCATGCATAAAAAGAAGATAGACGGAAATTATATTTATTATAATAAAAAAGATACAACAGATTTTTATACAAGAATAAGAGGAAAAGATTACTCTGTTCTTCGTGTGCTGAAAGATGATAACAGAAGTCTTGTTCAGCTTGTAAGAATAAATGGAAAAAGATACGTTTTAAAAGTTCCCAGAGAGAAAAACAGAAGAAAATGGCAGAGATTCATATCTATTTTCAGAGGGGGAGAAAGCATGAGAGAGTGTAATCAGCTTGAGAAACTTATCTTTAACGGCTTTTATGCACCTAAGCCCTTTTTGGCAATAGAGAAAAAAGTTTTCGGCATGACAGTTGATTCTCTTTCTGTAAGTGAATATATAGAGAGCAGAGAGGGAACTGTGAAAGACCTTGATATGATATGCAGAACTTTAGATGAGATTCATGCTAAAGGCTTTCTTCACGGGGATTCTCAGATACAGAATTTTCTTGTGGCAGACAACAGAATTTATCTGATAGACTGCAAGCTTTCAAAAAATATTTACGGGAAGTTTGGGAAGATGTATGAATATATATACCTTGAGGAAAGCTGTCTGACAGACCTTAAGGATTATGCAGACAAAAACAGTTTTTATTATAAAACAGCAGAAATGCTGAAAAATTATTTAAGGGGCTGGATGCGTTTTAAGAAAAAAATAAGAAATAAAGGTTAGTGATGTAATTGTGAGAGTATTAATTATAAGACTGAGCTCAATAGGAGATATTATTTTAACCACTCCTATATTAAAGCAGCTGAAAGAAAAATATCCTGATATAATAATCGATTTTCTTGTATTGAAGAATTTTAAGGATTCTATTCAGGGAGTGCCCTATATTGACAACCTTATTCTTTTTGATAAGAAAGAGAATGACGGATATCAGAATATGGTAGCTTTTGGAAAAAAACTGGCAGAAAATAAGTATGATTATGTTTTTGACCTGCACAGCAAAATAAGATCAAAAGTTATCTCAAAACAGATAGCTGCTGCAGGAACAAAGATTCTTGTTTATCCAAAAAGAAAATGGTGGAAATCTTTTTTAGTTAAATTAAGACTGATAAAATATCATGCAGACGATACTATTATAAAAAATTATTTTAAGCCTTTTAAAAAACTTGGGCTGAAATACAGAGGAGAGGAACTTCTGTTTACTTTTTCACCGGCAGATGCTGAGAAAGTAAAAGAGTATGAAGGGCTTTTTGTAATGGCTCCGGGAGCCTCAAAAGAAACTAAAAAATGGACAAAAAAAGGTTTTGGAAATCTTGCCAAAAAACTTTTTGAAAAATATAAAATCAAGACTGTGCTTATCGGAGGAAGAGAGGATATTGAAAGATGCGAGCATATTAATAAAATAAGCGGCGGAGTATGTATAAATCTTGCAGGGAAACTTTCTTTAAAAGAAAGCGGAGCACTTCTTTCAAAAGCAAAACTGATGATAACAAACGATTCAGGACCTTTCCATATAGGAAGAGGGGTAGAATGTCCCACATATGTAATATTCGGACCTACTGACCCGGGAATGTTTGACTTTGGAGAGAACAGCACTCTTATATACAGAAATGAAAAATGTTCTCCATGCAGTCTTCATGGAAACAGAGAATGTCCTAAAGGGCATCTTAATTGTATGAATTGTTTAAATGAAGATATCATATTACAAGAAATAGCAAAAAATATAGACTAGAAAACTAAGGAGGATTTTACTACATGGCAGTTAAAAAAAATGAAACAGTTGATAAAAATAAGGCACTTGAAAATGCAATAAAACAGATTACAAAAGATTTTGGTGAGGGGTCAATAATGAAACTTGGGGAAAATGCCTCAATGAATATTGATGTTATTCCAACAGGAAGTATTAACCTTGACGCTGCACTTGGACTTGGAGGAGTGCCAAGAGGAAGAATAGTAGAGATATATGGAGCAGAGAGTTCAGGTAAAACAACTGTTGCTCTTCACATAATAGCAGAAGCGCAAAAAATGGGAGGAGTAGTTGCATTTATAGATGCTGAGCACGCTCTTGATCCTGTGTATGCAAAAGCTCTTGGAGTAGACATTGACGAAATGCTGATATCTCAGCCTGATTTTGGAGAACAGGCACTTGAAATAGCAGATATGCTTGTTCGTTCTGGAGCAGTTGATGTAATAGTAGTGGACTCTGTTGCAGCTCTTGTACCAAAAGCAGAAATAGATGGAGAGATGAGTGATCAGCAGATGGGACTTCAGGCAAGACTTATGTCTAAAGCTTTAAGAAAATTAACTGGTACTCTTAACAAATCAAAAACAACTTTAATTTTTATCAACCAGATAAGAGATAAGATTGGAGGATTCGGGTTTGGTCCTCAGACAACAACAACAGGAGGAAAGGCTCTTAAATTCTATGCATCAGTAAGACTTGAAATAAAGAGAATAGGTTCTGTTAAACAGGGTGACGATATAATCGGAAACGAAGTTGTTGTAAAAGTAACTAAAAACAAAATAGCTCCTCCGTTTAAAGAAGCAGCTTTCCAGATTATGTATGGAAAAGGAATTTCAAGAGTAGGAGAAGTTCTTGATGCAGCTATAAAGGCTGACATTGTTTCTAAATCAGGAGCTTGGTTCAGCTTTGGTGACATAAGACTTGGACAGGGTAAAGAAAATGTTAAAGCAAGATTGGAAGAGGAAACAGAATTATTTGATTCAATCTATAATGAATTAAAAGCTAAGAATGCTATTCAGGCAGGAACAGCTACAGATATAGAAGACGAGGACGTGGAAGAAAATGAAGATTTTGGAGATTCAGAAGAATAAAATTCTTTTTGAAAACGGAGCCTGCTTTTCTCTCACAAAAGATACAATCAGAGAATATAAATTAAAAGAGAGCATGGAGATTGACTATGAAAGTTATAAATTCTTAGCCGAGTCTTCGGCTCTTTCTTTTTCATACTGGCTTTTGGAGAAAAGAGATTATTCCAAGCGGGAACTTGAAACAAAACTTTTGACAAAATACAAAGAAAAAACTATAATATCTAAAGTGATTACACGATTAAATGACATGTGTTATTTAAACGATTATGAGTTTGCAGAATCTTTCATATTATCACATAAAAACTGGGGAAAAAAGAAACTAGAATATCAGCTGGCATTAAAAGGGGTTTCCTCTTCCATAGTAAGAGAACTTCTTGAGGAAAATATTGATAACGAGATTTCAGAGATTCAGAAATTATGGATAAGAATGGGAGATAAGGAATACAGAAAAAAAGTCGAAAGTTTAATGCGGAAAGGTTTTGAGTACGGTACAATAAAAAAGGCTGTAGAGAACCTTTAAAAAGGAGGAATCATGTTTGGAGTTATACTGGCTACTGTTTCTGCTCTTGTATTATTTATATATAAAGAGATACTATATATTCCTGTTCATTTCTACAAAGAAAGAAGACAGCAGATTATAACAGCAAGAAAATATCTTAGTGATATAAGCCGTGGTTTTTTAAAAGTTCTTGGAACAGATATAGAAGTTATCTATAAAGATGAGGAGGCTTTTAAAAATCTTGACAGAGAAAAAGGGATAGTGTTTGTTGCAAATCATCAGAGTAATTTTGATATTCCTGTGATACTTACAGGTATACCTATGGATCTTGGTTTTGTAGCAAAGAAAGAGATGGAATCATGGCCGTTTTTTTACAGATGGATGAGAAGAGGGAAGTATATTTTTATTGACAGAAGTAATGCCCGTGAGGGAATGAAAAGTATAAAAAAAGCAGTGAGTATTGTAAAAGCCGGGTATCCAACAGTGATTTTTCCTGAAGGAGAAAGAACAGTTACAGGTGAAATAGGAAACTTTAAAAAAGGAAGTTTTAAACTTGCTATTGATGCAGGAGGAATTATTGTTCCTATGACTGTATGCGGAGCTATAAATATTCAGAAGAGAGGAAGTATAGCTATTCACAGAAATCAGAAAATAAAGCTTATAGTTGAAAAGCCTGTTGATGTTTCTAAGCTGTCTGATGAAGAGAAGAAAAATTTAAGCACAGAAATCAGAGAGATGGTTGTAAGGAATTATGAGAGATAAAAAATATGGTAAATTGATTGGCAAAGAAAAAATCGAAATAGGAGGGAGAAAATATGATTAGAATAAGACCATATAAAACTGCGGACGCAAACACGATTTTATCGTGGTGTCAAGATGAAATAGCATTTTATAAGTGGACGGCAGGTGTACTTGGAAATTACCCTATAACACAAAATGAATTTCGTTCCGTTGAATCTTTAATGCCGTTTACTGCATTTGATGAAACAGGAATCGTTGGTTTTTTTACGTTAAGAAATCCTAATGAATCATTGGATGAATTGCGTTTTGGTTTTGTTATTATAAATCCCGAAAAACGTGGGAAAAGCTATGGGAAAACGATGCTTCGATTAGGACTAAAGTTTGTGTTTGAAATATATGGGGCTAAAAGAGCAACGTTAGGAGTTTTTGAAAACAATCTTCCTGCTTATTATTGCTATAAAGCAGTTGGTTTTAATGATGTGCTTCTTGATACAACTGAAATATATTGCGTTTTGGGCGAAGAATGGAAGTGCAAAGAATTGATGATGGAAAATGTATAAATCCCAGTTTATTGAGTAGTTGCTATATCATTATAACCGCGGAATAAATGTAACAGATTTGTTTATTTTTTACGACCTGTTTTTCGTTTTTAAAAACATCTTTAACATGATTTATTCCAAAAATATAAAAAATATAATTTACATTATCAGTATCATAAAAAGAAAAAGGATATAAAATTATTGATGTTGAAACTTTTGTAAATGAAAAATAATTATATATAAAAAGGCTGTTTGGTGTGGACAGCCTTTTTTATTTTCAAGTCTTTTTTACAAATTACATTTTCTAATAACTCTGCACGGGTTTCCCACTGCAACGGAATTTTCCGGAATATCTTTTGTAACAACACTTCCTGCTCCAATAACGCATCCTTTGCCGATAGTAACTCCCGGCAGAATAATAACCCCTCCGCCTATCCAGCAGCCATCTTCTATAGCCACAGGAAGTGCAAAAGTACGGCGGAAATCTTTATTGCTTTCAGGTGTCCAATCAGGTGTAAGTCTTTCAGAAAGTTCAACAGGATGTGCAGCAGTATATATTTGAACATTTGAAGCTATAAGAACATTATCACCGATAGTGATTTTATTACAGTCTATAAAAGTACAGTTCATATTAATTGAAACGTTGTTCCCTATATGTATGTTGCATCCATAATCACAGATAAAAGGATTTGCAACAGAAATATTTGTTCCTACACTTCCAAACATCTCTTTTAAAATTTTATATTTTTCATTTTTATTTTCATATGGAACAGAATTATATTCAGACAAAAGTTTTCTTGTTTTTCTTTTAAATTCAAGAAAAATTTCATCGTGACAATCATACCATTCACCAGACATACATTTTTCAAGTTCAGTTTTCATTAATACCACTCCCTTTACAGTAGATATTATAAATTATACCATGTATTTATGAAGAAGGTATATATAAAGTAAAACAGCCTCCTATAAAAAATTTATAGAAAGCTGTTTTAATATATGTTGAGGGTATTATGGTTAAAATTTAAATATTTTATTAAATGTAACAGATTTCTTTATTTTTTACGACCTGTTTTCCATTTTTAAAAACATCTTTAACGTGATTTATTCCAAAATTATAAAAAATATAATTTATATTATCAGTGTCGTAAATAATAAAATCAGCTTGTTTTCCTGTTTCTAAAGAACCTACTATTTTTTCTTTTTTTACAGCTTTGGCTGCATTAATAGTAACTGCTTTAAAAATTTCTGTTGGTGTCATTTTCAGCTGAGAAGAGCATATCTGCATAACTAGCTGCATATTTTCACAAGGACATGATCCAGGATTATAATCACTTGAAACAGCCACATCAACACCTTCATTTATCATTTTTCTTACAGGAGCATAAGTTTTTCCAAGATTGAAGGATGTTGCAGGAAGTATATTAGCAATTACATTATTTTCTTTTAGACTCTTAATTCCTTCATCACTTACAGCCATAAGATGTTCAGCTGACACAGCTCCAACTTCTCCTGCTAATTCTGCTCCTCCTAAAGATACAATTTCATCAGCATGTATCTTCAGCATAAATCCATTTTTTTCAGCTTCACTTAATATTTTTCTGCTTTCTTCTACAGAAAAAACTTCATCCTCACAGAAAATATCACAAAATTCTGCCAGATTTTTTTCTTTTATAACAGGCAACATTTTAAATAATTCTTTTGTATATTCTTTTGGATTTTTTTTATATTCTTCTGGAACAGCATGAGCACCCATAAAAGTTGATACTACATCAATAGGATGTTTTTCATTAAGAGATTTATTTACTTCTAATTGTTTTATCTCGTCTTTAAGATTTAAACCATATCCGCTTTTAGCCTCAACAGTAGTTACTCCAAAACA
>OGZM01001724.1_pt1 | contig 15156 bp, 21 predicted proteins | sample 1576821 | NCBI WGS metagenome assembly OGZM01 (sample SAMEA3541491, study PRJEB24748) | human gut metagenome | biome: human gut; feature: human-associated habitat; material: faeces | place: China | collected 2012
GGACAGGGGTTCGATTCCCCTCAGCTCCACTTTTTAAAAACCGCGTAAATGCTGGGAAAGTCAGTGTTTATGCGGTTTTTTCGTGGTTTGAGGGGGTAAGGACAGGAAGCCAGAAAGTAATAAAAAACCCCTGTTTTCCGGGCAAGTATCACACGAAATATCACACGAAAAAAGAGCCGGAAAAGCCTGATTCTGCAAGGGTTTCAGGGCCATTGCAGAGGGCAAAATATCACACGGACAGCCAAAAGACAGCGGATAGTAATATAAAGGCCGGGGAAGCATGAGCCTCTCTGGCCTCTTTTGCAAAATGAAATTTTATGAAGTTGTTTCCGTGTCCTCTGGTTTGATTGGAGGAAGATTCTCATACTTCTGTAATGCCTCTCTGGCTCACAGAAAGGCCCTTTCCCATCCTTCCGTGGCCTTACATGATATTTTTATTGTGTTAGCCTATTTTGTGTGCTATACTGTCCACACGGAAAGTCAGAGCACATAAAGGCGGCCTACCCTCCCATTTTTCGGAGGGGCTAACCCTCCAGACGAAAGAAAGGAGGGCTTGCCAATGTATGTTACATATTCGGATCTGATCCAGATAGGTATCTTCATTGTATCCCTTATAGGACTGTGTTACACAATCTTTAAGGGAAGAAAATAGCCGCCACTACTGCCAATAGTGACGGCTTATGTTATATAGTCGCTAAACTATTCGGGTAGGCCGTGTGCTTCTGGCTTTCCCTTTTTACATCTTTACTATACCACATCTTTCTGGTCCATTCAAGGGTAAACCAATTTTTCTGCCCTATTGCGATATCGCAGCAAAGCAGTTCGTTCCCATTCTATTCCCCTGATCTTTCAGTAATAGTTTGAAAATATACAGTGCCCTGCGCCGATATGCGTAAAAATCATCTCTTTTTATAGGAATATATCTGCTGTGTCCCATGGCATCATACCCAATCCCTGTTGTCAATGAAATAAACAGCATTTCTGACAATCCCGGATTGCTTTCCATTACAGCATTTCTTATAAAGACTGCATTCTCTTCCCGTTTTGCCAGCTCCATAAGCACATTTTTTTCCTCTTCATCAATCCCGTAATCACAAAATTTCATTTTTCTGATTCTCATATGATTATACTCCCTCTGTTACCATGCGAACGCCTACACGGTTCTTTTCGCTATTTCCGAACTTAACTACTAACTGCCCGAATTTTGTACTGTCAAGCACCAGATCAGCTTTTATAACCTGATTTCCGCCCGAAATGTTGCTTTCTGACAAAGCTTCTTTGAGAGCCTGCTTCATGGTGGACAGCGGGGAAACCACTTCTGTCTCGCGGTTATTGTCACCGAGGATAGCTGCAAACATGCCTGCTCTGGGAGGCACTACCGTTCCGGTGGCAAGCATAGGCATTTTGTATGGGATGGATGCGTAAGCGGATGCAGGGTAGCCATATTTCCCCAGCAGATTCATCTCAGGAATAACGGGAATTGAAATTCCCACCTTATCCATTACATTATTGACCGCCTCTATAATTTTGTTTATTCCGGATATAACCGAATTCACCATGTTTTCCACACCAGAAACGATCTTTTCTATGGTATTCTTAATTACTGTCACAATGCTATCCCATATTTCAGCTGTCTTATTTTTCACGGAATCCCACACTGTTTCTATTGCCTGTCCGATTCCTTCAAATATGGTTTCCGCATCTCCCTTTAAAGTATTCCATAGCCCCTTAACAATATCGACCGTTTTCGCCCATGCAAATTCAATCCGTCCTATAAGAACGTTTAACGTCCTTTCTATTACTGCGCCAATAACTTCCAGCCCATCGCTGATAAAATCCCCTAAAAATGTTATCAATCCTTCCACAAGGCTCATTATTGCATCAATGACACCTTCTAATATCTCCTTAATACCTTCCCATGCCTTTTCCCAATCCCCGGAAAATACACCTGTCAAAAAATCAATAATTCCGGAAAATGCCGTTATTATCCCATCCAAAACGGATGCTGCCGTATCAATCAGATTAAGCAACGCTGTTCCTATTGTTTCCAGAATCGGAGCAATCACAGGCAGTATATTAGACGATATCTGACTAAGCAGAGGCTTTAAGCTTCCATCCCATATTTCCTTAATCAAATCGGCAATCTTACCTATCAGCCCAATAATCTTATTGAAAAGAGGCAGTATTGTTCCTTCGTATACCTCCGCAAACTTATCCGCAAGTTTTTGAAGTGTCGGGGCAATATACTGATTATATCCATCCAGCAAATTCCCCAAAATTTCAGACAGCCCATTTTTGATAGATTCAAACAGCGGGGCAATATGCTCATCATACATTTTATTTAAGTTCTCAAAAGCTTCCGTCATGCCACTCGAAACAGAATCAAGAACCGTTTTTATCGGCTCCAATGTATTTGCCAGCGCTTCTTTTATCTTATCTTTGTTCTCTACAAACGGGGTGAGGATTGTATCCAGCACATCTCTGAACAGCTTTGCAGATAATTCCGTGATCCCCATAAATACATCTGCAAAAATCGATATAATGTCAGCAGTAATCTGCTTTGCCGTATCACTTCTGAACACTGAAAAAATATCTGCTGCAGCTACGGCAAAATCAGCCCCTATTGTGCTGATTTCTGCTGTAATATCAAACATACTGATCAGATATCCCTTGATCCTGTCTTTGGCGCTTTCAAGATATAAAGCCATTCCCCCGGTTAGATTGTCCGCTATTGTAAGCCCGATACTGGAGAATGCTCCTGCGGTTCTGCCCAAATTGTATGAAATAGTGTTCAGCATCGTATCAAATGCAGATATAACTCCCTGATCTGTAAAAATATCCTTTAAGCTCTGTCCGATTCCTGCTATGTTTCCCTTTATGGAATCCAGAACAGGCGTGCAGTCTCCCAATCCCTGCCAGAATCCGGCGTGAAAGATATCCCCTATTTCAACTAACCTCTGTTTAATGGCATCCAGCGTTTCCACAACCTTATTTAAAAACGGGGATTCTTCCGGCTCTTCATCTGTAGATAGTGCCGGCGGCATTATTGCATTGTTTTCCGTATTTCCTGAACTTTCCTTTGCATCGCGCTGAATCTGAATCAGATTGTCGAATGGCGCCAATGATTTTTTTGCCTGTTTGCCTGCGTCCTCTACTCCGTCTGCAAATTCCTCTGCACCAGCGGCAGCCCCCTCATACCCGGTCTGTACTTCCGCCATTTCACCAGACATTTGGGCCATTCCGCTGCTTGCAGACTTACCGCCCATTACTGTCTCTGTAAAATTCTTAAATGCGGCTGTTGCCGCCGACAGCCGTTCAAGAACTACATTTACGGCCTTTATAACCGGAGTAAACAGATTGATAAAACCCTGCCCTATTGTGGCTTTTAAAGATTGTAATCTCAGCTGAAAAACCCTTACCTGATTCACCCATCCGTCAGAAGTCCGGATAAAATCGCCTGAGGCGGCGGAAAGCTGATCCTGCACAAACTTATACCGCAGGGCCACTTTCTCCATCTCAGACATCTTTGCTGTGGTCTTACCGTATCCATTCGCCAAGGCATACGCATCAAGGGCGCTCTGGGTCATAACAACCCCCAGCTCCTTCAAGGTTTCCGTTTCCCCGGTAAATACGCTTTTTAATTTGGTATAAGCCTCTTCCTGAGATAAATTATAAAAAGATGCCACATCCCCAGTCAGTCCCGTCAGGGCTGTTGCCATATCATAGGCCGCCTTTTCTGAGTAGCCGAATGACTTTGCCATACTTCCAAATGTACCAACATATTGCTTTGCCATTGTCTCAGACAAACCAAATGAATCCGCTGCACCTCTGGCGAATTCCTCGACCTGTGCACTCATTTCCGGAAATGTTACATCTACAACATTCTGTACCTCCTGCAAGTCCGATCCAAGCTCCAGGCATTCTTTCCCAAACTGCACGATCTGTTTTACTGCAAATACCGCCGCTATCGCAGAACCTACCTTCTTTGCAGCTCCTCCCAGCCTGGATATAGAATCCTGTACATCACCGATTTTTCTTGTTATTGAGGTTTTAAGCTCGTTTACCCCAGCTTCCACACCATCAGTCTCAATACTGGTGTTGATAATAATACTTCCATCAGCCTTACTCATTCTGTCATTTTCCTATCTAATAAAAAAAGAGCCGCCAACCTGCATCCAGCAGGCTAACAGCTCCCCTCAGCTCTTAATAGGTACCTTTTTACCCATTGTCCTGATATGTAATTTTTCTGTTTACTTCAAGAACGATTATTCCGTCCTTTCTCTGTTTGACTTCTGCGGTATTCCCGCGTTCTAATATTTCCCGAATCGCCTTAAGCATACGTTCATTATCCATACTCTCATTTACTCCACCGGAAACGGATATTTTTTCCCATTCATCTCTGCTTTTTTATAAGCTCCGCTATATTTTGCTGCTCTATCCTCCATACTTTTTGCAGCTTTCTCCAGACGTTCCTTTACAGCCTCAAGCGCCGATTCTAAAAACACCTCAAATAAAAAGCGGTTATCCCTGCCGGTTAAAGATAACGGGGACTGCCTTCCAAATGCTGCACTTGTTACATCCGCATTAAAAATATAATTCAGCTTCTCATTGATGGATTCATTAAACTCCTGCAGCCTCCTTGCATTCTCTGAAAGTTTTGAATGCTGCATTTCCGCAAGACTCCCGTCCGCTCTGACCTCAATATCCGATATACTGGAGCTCTCTTCCTTCAATTCCTTCATGCTTTTTTCAAAACGTGTCAAGATGTTCACATCCTTGGGATTAATGCGAATAACCCGCTGCAGATCGCCATTGATTGTAAATTCTTCAAACCCATCATCAAAACGAATATCAGCCATTTCCGCATCCCTCCCCCTCGTTTTCCTGTTCCCCACAAGCCATGCTTTCACACATAGAAGCCAATCCCAAACGCATAATTTCTACCTGATGCTTTTCCATCTCTAAAGCATTCTCTGATAACTTTGCGCACCCACATACACAGTCCTTAATTATTGATATCTCTCTGCTCATTTTTCATTTCTCCAATCTTCTCATAAATTGCCGCCAATTCACACACAATTACAAACAGCAAAATTCCTATTATTATCACTGTCGCCCCCCTAATCTACATTCGGGCGTATTGGAAGCGCCTGAACACTTGTTACAACCTTCTCCGCCGCCTCATTAAACGCCTGCTCATAAGTCGGGGACATACCCTTATCGCGAATGACTTTTGTGGCAAACTCCCGCAGATTATCAAAATATTCCATCTCTGTCTTTCTGCCATGGTTAATATAATATTCAAGGGTCGAAATCAGATCGGAGCGCAGCCCATTTTTTTTAGCATACTGTATCAGTATACGGAGCATAGTAGGATTATCTGTATATCTGGCAGCCAAACGGTCAAATTCCTCTTTTTTAAACGGGAATCCAATATTCAACAGCTTCATTGTCATATCATCAATCCGGCTTCCGTTAGGATCATAAAAATCATTCAGATGCTCCTGTAACTGCTCCCTCACATTGTCAAATGCCTTACCCGCTTCGGATTCCAAATCTGCAATACCCTTCTTAAAATTCTCTTCCTCCTGTAGGTACTCTGCTTTCCAGGATGCCTTGGAAACCTCGCTTGCGTCCCTATCATTACATACCTTTTCCCATTTAGACCGGGCATTCTCCACTGTGCTGCGGATTTTCTCAGCCCTGGGCCTCATATCTGCCTCTATCTTCTGTACATCCCGCATATATTCAGAAAAATCCTTGTGTATCATCGTTTTGTACTCCTTTCTGCCGTCCCTTGAAGAATAATATTCCCTGATTTCTGCTTTTACCTGTTCTGTAATCTCCTTACATCGGTTTTGAATCTCCGGATATTCTTCCAGATCTCTAGAATTTGCATAAATAATTACCGTTTCAAGCGGCAGGTTTTTAAATTCCTGTGTAACATCATATCTCCTTGCCGTGAATGTTTGGTACAGTTCATCGTCAACCGTAACCCCCGCCAGCATCCTGCTCATAAAATAAGCTCTCCTTTTTCATTGAATCTTGGTAAATTGTTAATAATGGCTACCTCTGCCCCACACCCATGCATATAATCCTTTAAGTCTGCAATGGGTTCTCCGTCAACATAATATTGACCCTTATAAAACCGCGGAAAAACAATATACTTCCGACGTTTCCTCTCCTGTTTTTCTTCCAGTTTTTCTATTTTCTGCCTTAAATTCATTCTGCATAGCACCCCCTAAGTCCGTCAATTATTCCTCTTGGCTCTGCCTTTCTAATGCTTCTACCCGTTCTGCCAGATCTGCCGTTTCTGTCCAGGACTTACACTGTGACATCATAATCTGAATTGCATTCACTCTTATTTGGGGAGAAATGCTGTCATCAGCGATAATGCGATTCAATACGTTCACGCAGTCCGTCAATGACTGCTGCATCTTCTGGACGCTTCTTCGGATAACCTGAACCCTGCGCTGATTTAAAATATCCTGAAATTGTGGATCATCCCGGTACCGCGTCACAGTATTCCGGCTTAAGCCTGTTGCCCGCATAATATCTGAGATCTTATCATGTTCCAGAAAGGCCGCTATCATACTCTCTGTAAAAACCCGTTTTCTTGCCACTCAATCAACCTGCCTTATCTCTCCGATTGCCCTCAATATTTCCTCTCTGCGTTTTTCCGGGAGTTCATGCCGCATCATTCGGTAAAATGTACTTTCAGCCACATTGAGCGCATCTGCAAGCTGCCAGCAATAAATACCTGACCGCTTCATTTCCTGACGAATTTTTTCATTGCACATGATTTTCCTCCTTCAACTTCTGCCACTACTACTATTTTACTACCTTTTCAGTAATCATCCATCCCCACATTTTCAGAGAAAACAGGGCCAGATTCACACTGTTTTAAGTATTTTCACTTATACAGCCAGAATCCGGCCCCATAATATCCGTGCTACGTCTATCAGCCGCTATTTAATAATATCTTTCAGCGCTCCTGATCCCAGGAGATATCCAAAATAAAATTCATACATATTACCATAATTTGTTAGCCTGTTTAGAGTGGGTCTGTTGAGGTCATATCCCTGTTTCCATATTTCATGGGCAAGAAATTCGTCATATTTCACTATCGGATTTTCGTTATTTATTTCCTTTTCAATCAATGGGATAATCTTTCCGGCGGTTTCCGCTGCCCGCCTCTTCTCTTTCTGCTCCATACGCCACGCATGGGCCTCTGTTAATGCCATGTATACATAATGTCCATATTTTTTGTACACATAATCAAGGATTTTTCCTGTTGGGGATTCATCATCACACACCCAATATTCAGGAAACGTAATTATCTTTACAAAGCCGTCAATATCCCTCTGCGGAACCTCTTTATTGACGAACAGAATTTCTTTCCTGTCATCTACCATCACGATAAATTCGCTTAATTCCACATGATAGCGATATTCTAAATAAAATACATACTCTGATGGAAGTTCTTCCGGTGCTATTCTTTTTATATACATTTTTTTCATCCTTTCTCTGATCCAGTTAATAAGGCATCTCCAATGGGGCCTCATACTTAATTGTTTCTGCCTGTATTGCTTGTCCTTTCTGACTGCTCGCTGTTGGTTTTTGTTACTCTTCTCATCCCTGAAACTCTCATAACCTGCTCCTGCAGGGCATATGCAACTTTCTTACGCTCCTCAGGGGTAAGAGAATCCATAGGAACGTCATTCCCCGTGTTGCCTATATCAATGTAATTCGTAAATCCGTATTCCTTCACCATAATCACCTCCTTCCTAAATTTTATGCGTTGTAGGTTGTTTTTGCGGATTGCCGGAAGGACCTCAGATGTTACCCAGCGTTTAAAGCGTTTAGCTGATTCCAGTTTGCTTCCAAAGATTAAAGAATAAAGGCCGGATTCGTTAATGATATACATTTGTCTGTTCTGACCTGAGTCGGCAAAACACCGAGTCAGCTTATCCTCATCGCTGACATGGTTCGGGACTGCATTTCTTGCATTTGCCTAACGCTTCTGCAGCATCCTTGCCAACGAAATAATTTTCTCCATCAACCTCAATTTCAAAGCTATATCGTCCATTTATAAAGCCTTGTTTTATCCTCTGCCTAATAACCATAGTGGATTGATAACCGCAGCCATACAAGCGGCAACGTAAGCCATCAGGAACGCCACAAGGCCATCAGCCTGAAATACCATTGCCGTTACCATAAAAGCCACTGTTCCAGCCCCGGCAGAGGCCAACAGCGTGTTAATAAATAATCCTGCCTTTTCTTTGCTTCTTCTCTTCTCGTTTCTGATCCGTGAAATTCTGTCCATAATATCCTCCTTCCCCCCTCCTGCATCAATGGGGGCTTTATCCATTCTGCAATATGCTCTGTATAAAGTTCCGGTTTTCTTCCTCTGCCGTTTTGGCCCTTATGCTTTCCTCCGGGAAATGCAGAGGGATGCAGAGCCGGTTCAGCCGGTCTGAAATCCTTGTATCGCATTTCAATTCCGAAATCGGCAGATTAGAGGTCACAATCAGCAGTTTCCCGTGATTCATGCGGTAATCAATCAGCCGGAATAGTTCCTGATCCTGCCACTCTCCCCTTTTTTCGCTCCCAAAATCATCCAGAACCAAAAGGTCGCAGTTCATATAGGCGTATAAGCCATCCTGCTGCCATGGCTCCCTTTTGTACGCTTCGGAAACTCTGGAAAGGTACTCCGGGGAAGAAATGAACTTTATACGCCGCCTGTATTTCACCTGTACAGAGGATGAAAGGCAGCAGGCCAGAAGCGTTTTCCCGCTCCCCCTCGTTTGGCTCCAAAGGTACAACCCCTTATTTCTCTGTTCCCAGCGTTCAAACTGTTTCCAGAAGCTGGAGGCCACTGTTTCAAAGTTCGGGTTAATGGCTTTATACCGCCCGAAATCAAAATGCCTCATATCTGCCTCAAAGAATACAGCCGGGATTCCCGTTGCATCATCCTGACAATGCCCTTTGCATACCGGGCACGGATCACAGATCTCTACCGGCGTTTTGGGATCGTACTCCGGTACGATTGCCGACCGGATAACATAGCCTGTATCATTGCAGAGGCGGCAGTTATATGTATGAATCAATGTATCCCTGTTTGTTTTCTCCACTGCGTACTCCTATCTGCTGGCCGTTTGTGCCTCTGCCCTGGTTCTGGCTCCGATCCAGCCATGAGTTAATAAACTTTGTAACGCCCCTTCGGGTTTTCCTCTTTGTGGGATTGGCATCACACCAGGCAATTATCTTTTTCAGTTCCTGATCTATGTTTACAGCCGGATATGCCTGCTTCCATAGCGGTATTTTATCCTCTGGAACGTCAAAATAAGTGCCATCTGCTAACGGAATCTTGATTCCGGTTCCGCTCGGAGCGGATTTTTCCGGCTCTGAGCAAATAGTATTTATATTATTATTTGTATTGTTATTATTTATAATGTTATTATTACTACCCACATTTTCTACACTTAGGTTTTCTACACTTTCATTTTCTACACTTTCATTTTCTACGGGTTGAAAATGGATATTTGGAGTTAAGACATAAAGGTTATTTGACCTTTTTCCGTTTTTTCTACATATCTGCTTTTCTACAATTCCCGCACCTATCAAAAGATTCATGTGAGTATAAAAACGTCTTTCGCTGATTTGTAGTGAACTGCACATAAATTCTACACTTGGGTAAGCTGTTCCGCCTGTTCCGGCATAACTACACAACATACCATAAATAGCCTTTGCTTCAATGGTGAGGTTGTCCATCAAATAAACATCCTGATAAGTCAAACCCCATCCCCCTCTCTCTTTCTTCATTCATTGTATGATCTCCTTTCTGATCTGGGCGCTACCTCTGAAAACCCCGGCCCTGTAAGCTCATAGCCATAAATCCGCAGAAAAAAACATTTATCAAGCCTCATATCCGGCCTGATGCTCTGCAGCAGTTCCTCACGGCTTGCCATTAGTATTTTTCCTTTGCTTCTTTGAGCATTGACTGTACTTTAAGAATTAAAGCACCGTTTACGCTACTGGGATTCCGGCGCATATTGCCGACCGTCCGGGCCGTAACCCCCAAACGCTTCCCCAGTTCTTCATCCGTCCAACCTTTGAACTCTTTCAAAGCGTACAAATCCACTTTGAACTCTATCGCCCACGCTGGCATTTTCATGTAATCACTTCCTTTTCTATTTTCGTTTTACCCTCTTATACGCTCAGACTTCCGTATCGGCATTTTAAGGCCATCAAGCACATTTATGTGAAACTTTATCATCTCTCAGCGCAAAACAGCAGGAAACTGCCTTTCCGTTCGCCAGAGTGGTATTTTAAATACAGTGTGGGTATCAACTTCACCCGTCAACTGTCATATACCGTAAAAAATCTAAAAATATTCATCTATCAGCCCAGCCAGAACGGCCAGCCCTTACCCGATCGGGAACCAGCGCAGAGTTGCGCCGGTACAATGAAGGGATGTTTCTTCCCCTCATCCATGCGCCCCAGCCCGGAGCGTTATTCAATAATTTCTTCTGGTTCTACTCCCAGAGCCCTGCTGATTTTCCCCAGCAGCTCCGGGCGGCAGTTTCTGCCATTCATTACGGCAGAAAGCGTTTGACGGCTGATCCCGGCCTTTGCGGCAAGAGATGCCTGATTGATTACCTGTTTCGCCATAAACAGGTGAATCTTGGTTGCATTAATCCTCATGTTATTCACCTCTTTTTATTTTAGTGCTATATGCACTAAATATATTAGTGCATATAGCACTATTTGTCAATACATTATTTTATTTATCTTGCATTTTGCACTAATTCGTTTTACAATATAAATATCTACTATAGTAAAGGAGTTAATTGTGGGATTTGGTAATAAATTAAAAAAAGTATTAAAAGAAAAAAATATGACAATAAAAGAATTATCTGAAAAAACAGGCATATCGGTAAACACTCTTTATTCGATCACTAAAAGGGATACTCGCTTTCCTAGCGACGATATTCTATTTAAAATTTGCAAAGCACTTGACACTGAAGTTGGAGATTTACTTACACTTGAAGACACCACAGATTGCAAGAGTATGCCTATACAGAAACGCCATTCCTCAGAAATTAAAAATAAACCTTCAAAATCCATTCAAACAATAAATGACTATGTATCAGAACCATCACCTAAATCACTCGTGCAAAAACAAGACACACCAAGCAAATATCTTAACGCCTCAAAAGTCAACAAAGAACCTACACATACAATAGCCACAACCTCTGATTTCACTGGGTTTTTAACGAAAAAAGAGGATGTTGTCTTTATGAAAAAATTTATGGAGGTCTATATGGAATTAGATGAAAGTTCCAAAGAAATTTTGACAAAAATGGCAGAAGAAATGGCAAAAAAATATACGAGAAGGAAGAAAAAATGAGTATCAAAGGCAAGTCTCAGGAGCTCTTTGTTGGGAAAAGCGGAATAAATATCATTACTTTTATGGGAAATAGGATATCTATTAAATATACAGAAATGAAACGTATTGATTATTGTTATGCCAATGCCATTCGTTCAGGATACATGAACTTTGTTTTAAAATCTGATAAAATACAAAACTTTGCTTTTACCATATCCGCTAATGAACCTATCGGGAGAACAGTATTCTTTATAAAAGAGCATGCCCCTACACTTATATTTAAAGAGAACTGCTTCAAAAAAACAAAATACGAACTTAAAGCCCAAATATCTCCCAATGAATTAGATCCAAAATTTAAAGAAGCTGGAGAATTTATTATAGTTCGAGGCAAAGCCTCTATCGGAATGGTTCAAAGAGCTTTCAAAATAAATTTCAACTGTGCTGCAAAAATTATAGATCAGTTAACCAGTTGTGGAGTAATTGAAGGGCAAAATGGAATCAAGCCAAGAAAAATCCTCGTTTCTCTTCAAGAATTTCAATATTTTGTTTCTGATTATGAAAATATATATTATGCAATCAACTCCGAAATATCTCATAAAGCTCAACTATATAATAATCAATATGATTGCATGGAAGGTCACGATTTTGAATGTTTTTGTGCTAATCTCTTACGAAAAAATGGATATAAAAACGTTGAAGTTACGCCCAAAAGCGGAGATCAAGGAATTGACGTAATAGCCTATAAAGAAAAGGTGAAATATGGAATACAGTGCAAATGCTACTCTTCTGATATCGGCAATAAAGCTGTCCAAGAGGCTTTCTCAGGTGCTAGATTTTATGATTGTCATGTGCCTGTCGTACTGACAAACCAACATTTTACAAAATCAGCAATAGAACTTGCTTCGAAAAATAATGTTATATTATGGGACAGAGAACATCTCAATAATTTAATCAATTCAATTAAATAAAAACCTCCTCTGCGCAAATAGAAACGATCCCAACAAAGAAAGGACGGTACTTCATGCCATTACCAAAAGAACAGTACACCTCAAAAGACTATTGGGCCCTGCCAGAAGGTTCACGGGCTGAGCTGATTGATGGACAACTTTACAACATGGCCCCACCCAGCCGAATCCATCAGGAAATCACATTCCAGTTAGCTCGTAAACTGGCGGATTATATTGATTCAAAAGAAGGAAACTGCAAAGTATATCCCGCCCCCTTTGCTGTAAATCTGGATGCTGATGATAAAAATTGGGTGGAACCGGATATTTCTGTTATCTGTAATCCTGATAAGCTGACTGACCGGGGATGTTCCGGTGCTCCTGACTTTATTGTTGAGGTAGTATCTCCCAGCAGCCGCCGCATGGATTACGCCCATAAAGTTTCCCTTTATCTGGATGCCGGGGTCCGTGAATACTGGATTATAGATCCCTTAAAAAAATATACTACTGTATACCTCAATGAGCAGGATCCGGCAGAGTTTGCCCCCATTATCTTCCCGTTTGAAAGCAGTATAAAGGTCGGGATCTTCTCCGATCTGTCTATCAATATCAGTCAGCTGCTGTGATTGTTGCGACGTCGCAACACCATGGAGTAACAAAACGTTACCCCGTCGAGAAGATCTACACCCTTTCGCAAATGCGGCGCCACTGAATAACAAAACGTTATTGAGCTGTCGTGAAACGCGACACCTTTTTTGCTGAGGTTGCCATATGCCCCTACCGTTTTGGTGCCTGAGGCTGCCAGAACGAAACGTTATAGCCCTGTTCTCCTCCAAGGGTAGGACATTTGTGGGACACCCTTTAGAAAACGAACCAACTCAATTTTGAGCGGGTTGATTCTGAGGGGCAGAGGCCTAAAAGTGGCAGCTGAATTTTCAGCCGAGCGCAATTTTGCGTCCAAGTGCGAAACCTCACCACCAGTAGCAGGCTGAGCGAATCGTTCACCCAGTCGAATCCAGAAATGGACAGAGCTCTATACCTGTACCCCAAAACAAGGGACAGGTATTACAGATCCCGGAAGTTGGTTTAACCAACCGCCCAAAGGGTATACGGTAAAATACCGTATACTTTAAAGTCGGTATTCCAGACCTTAGACTTTCAGGTGTGACTAATGGCAACATCTGGGGGTGTCCAAGATCTGGACACCCGACACCTTGACAATATAATATACTTAACCGGGGAGCCGGGGGACGTGCTGCACCCGTTCCGAGCCTGTCGAAGGTGGTGCCAATGAGTACATATGAGGAATTAAACCTGATAGTAAGCGTTGCCTTACTCATTGTTGCAATTCTGAATTATACGCATAAAAAATAGCCCATCCTGACCCTGCAAAAGTCGACGAGCTATTTTTCAATAGTTTAAAGCTTAATCACCAGGGCGGGAAGCCTTGACCTCCCTTACTGGCTGTCTTGTTAAGTATATTATATTCCAATCACACCTATTTGTCAAATACGCTCTTCCTTCCATCCATGCGCCCCAGCCCGGCAGAGGATCAGGAGGAACCGCATTGAAACACATTACAACGTATACAGGGGGCCTCTGCCCTTTTGTAGAACTATCACGCTGTCTTTGCCGTCCTGTGCGGCTCTCCCGATCAGAAAGGAGCAACGCACATGACAAACGCAAAGAAAAAGAACACTCTTCCATCTGGAAACTGCCGGATACAGGTATACGATTATACAGACCTGGACGGGAAGAAGCATTACAAGAGCTTTACAGCTCCCACTAAGAAGCTGGCGAAAATGGCTGCTGCTGAATGGAAGGCAGCCAAGGAGCAAAACCGCATCACACCGGACAATCTAACGGTATACGATGCCGCAGGGCGCTATATCGCAGCCAAAAAAGGCGCGCTTTCCCCTTCAACCATAGTCGGGTATGAAAAGATACGCCGGAACTATTTAAAAGGCCAGATAGGCATGACACGGCTTCCGGAGATAGACAGCGCAACCGTGCAAATATGGGTAAGTGAATTATCTGCCTGTTTAAGCCCCAAGAGCGTGAGGAACGCCTATGGTCTTCTTTCCGCTGTTCTGGATATGTTTTCCCCAGATACCCAGCTGCACATCAAACTGCCAGCCGCTAAAAAGCCGGCCCTGTATTGTCCAAATGATACGGATATAAAAAAGCTTCTTGCCAGTATCCAAGGGACCGATCTGGAGCTTGCTGTACTGCTGGCAGCCTTTGGGCCGCTTAGACGGGGTGAGATCTCTGCTCTCGATTCAGATCACATCCGGGGGAATACCGTGACAGTAGAGTTTTCTATGGTTCTGGACGAAAACAAAAGCTGGGTTATCAAGCAGCCTAAAACTTCCGGAGGATACCGCACCATTGAAATGCCGCCCTTTGTCATTGAACGCCTGAAACAGAAAAAAGGCCGGGTGGTAAACCTTACCCCGAACCAGATCACACAGCAGTTTGGGCGCAGGCTTAAACAGCTTGATGTACCTCACTTCCGCTTTCACGACCTCAGACACTATGCCGCCTCGATCATGCACGTTATCGGCATACCGGATCAGTACATACTACAGCGGGGCGGCTGGGCTTCTGATAACGTAATGAAAGCCGTATACCGGAATGTGATTGATCTGGAGACAGCCCGGCAAAACAGGAAGATCAACGAGCATTTTAAACAGTTCAAAATTATGTAAGTATCACACGAAATATCACACGCGGCCCGGAAATGCTGATAAATACTAGGGTTTTTTAGGGGTTCGATTCCCCTCAGCTCCACTTTTTAAAAACCGCGTAAATGCTGGAAAA
>OGZM01001731.1_pt1 | contig 15073 bp, 16 predicted proteins | sample 1576821 | NCBI WGS metagenome assembly OGZM01 (sample SAMEA3541491, study PRJEB24748) | human gut metagenome | biome: human gut; feature: human-associated habitat; material: faeces | place: China | collected 2012
AGTACTTTTGAAAAAAAAGTAAAAAAAAACGAACATTTTTTCAAATGTTCGTTGGGTTTATAAAAACTTATGATTAATTATACTTATTTTGACACATTTCTCATTATCTCTAGTATATACATTTCTTTAACAAAATTCAAGATATATTTTTATTTTTAAGATTTTTATTTCTCTTGTGATGCAATTTTTGCTGAATATAACTATATTTTATTTTTCTAATTAAAGATTATTTTTTATTCAGTCATCTCTTTCTTAAGCTGTTCTGTCCATTTCACAATTCTTTCTTCTGTCAGTTCTTTTTGATTTTTGTCATCTATTACAAGCCCTATAAATTTTCCTCTTTCCACACTTCTTGATTCTTCAAAATCATATCCCTCTGTCGATGTTCTTCCAATAAGTTTTATGTTGTTATATTTTATATATGTGTACAGAACACACATTCCATCTACAAATGTTTTTCCGAAAAATTCCTGATCCCCTACACCGATAAGAGCTGCTTTTCTTCCATTAAAATCTTTTTTCCCTAAAAATTTAAGATAATTTTCCCAGCTCTTTTGTACATCTCCACGATTCCAGCTTGATGTTGCAAAGATAAGAACATCATAGTTATCTATTTTTTCTTCTATTTCAGATACATTCATTACATCAGCTTTCAGCAGTTCTCCTGCTCTTTCTGATACCCTTTTTGTCACACCTGTTGTACTTCCATAGAAAATACCTATTTTCATCTTTTTATTTTCCTCCTGATTAAAGTTTTTTTATTATTGTTCATGTTAAATATAAAAATACAAAAAAAGTATATTATTACAGCAACAAAAAAAGAGATACAAAAGATCTCTTTTTTATGTGAATTATTTTTCAATTCTTGTGTAAGGAATTAAAGCGATATTTCTAGCTCTTTTAATAGCTTTAGCTATTTTTCTTTGTAACTTAGCGTTAGCACCTGTTACTCTAGAAGGATTGATTCTTCCTTTGTCAGAAACAAATCTTTTTAAAAGGTCTACGTTTTTATAATCAATTTCTGATGCTTTAACTCTTAATTTAGCTCTTCTTCTTCTGAATTCAGCCATTTTAAATACCTCCTCTTATTTGAAATAAACTTTTTGATAACAATAATTAATAAATTTTAGAATTAGTCTTGCTTAACGATGATATATCTCATAACTTCTTCAGTTATGTTAAGCTTTCTTTCTACATCTACTAATTTTGTACCGTCCATTTCGAACATAGTTAGTACATAAAATCCTGTTTTCTTTTTATCGATAGGATAAGCTAACTTTCTTTCTCCCCATTTCTCAGTTTTAGAAATAGTAGCAGTAGCTTCTGTTAAAACAGCGTCAACTTTAGCGATTACTGCATCTCTTCCCTCTTCTAAGATAGTTGGGTTGATGATGTACATAATTTCGTATTTAGTCATTCGTAATTTACCTCCTCCCTATGGTTTTAGCCCAAAAAACTTTTGTTTTTGAGCAGGGCAAGTATTATTATAGCACAACATTCTTTTAATATCAAGCGTTTTATAATAATATTTTGAATTTTAATATTTTTATTTAGAACTTCTTATCCAAGGCGGTAAATCAAGCTCTGTTCTTTTTTCCTCTTCAACAGCTTTAGTTTCTGCCTTTTCTTCTCCTTTGTTTATAGCAACATTAATAAACGGCTCATTTTTTTCTACAGCATCAACAAAGTTGTTTGCTATAATAGTAACCTGAATTCCGTCTTTTAATTCTTCGTTAAGGTTTACACCGAACATAACATCATCTGCACTCTTTCCAGCTGCGTCTTTTACTATATTAGCAATAGATTGTGCTTCCATTAGAGTAAGGTCTGATGAACCTGTTATATTTAAAAGAATTTTGCTTGCTCCTGAAATTGATTTTTCTAATAAAGGTGACATTAATGCTTTTTCAGTAGCTTTTATAGCTCTGTTTTCTCCGTCTCCCTCTCCAAATCCTAATACAGCCACACCTGAATTCTGCATAGTTGTTTTTATATCAGCAAAGTCAAGGTTGATTAATCCGTTTCCTATCATAAGATCTGCTACACCTTTAATACCAATTTTTAAGATATTGTTTGCTTCTTGGAAAGCATTTTTAAGAGTGATAGTTTTATCTGGAAGTTCAAATAATTTGTCATTAGGAATTACAACTAAAGAGTCTACAAACTCTTTTAATTCTTCTATTCCTCTTTCAGCATTTGCTCTTCTCTTTCCACCTTCAAATCCAAAAGGTTTTGTTACTATACCAACTGTTAAAACACCTAATTCTTTAGCTATTTTAGCAATTACAGGAGATGAACCTGTTCCAGTTCCTCCACCCATTCCAGCTGTAATGAAAAGCATATCTGTGTCTTCAAGAAGCTGTTTTAATTTATCTAAATCTTCTTCTGCTGATTGTTTTCCTATTTCAGGATTAGCTCCTGCACCAAGTCCTCTTGTAAGTTTTTCTCCTAATTGAATTCTTACATCTGCAAGTGATTTTCCTAAGTCTTGAGCATCTGTATTTGCTGCTATAAATTCAACTCCTGACACTCCTGCTGAAATCATGTCATTAATTGCATTTCCTCCGGCTCCACCAGCACCAAGAACTTTTATTTTTACGATATTGTTCTCCATATTTAACCTCCCAATATTTTATATAAAGTTAGAAAGCCATTCTTTAACAGCCTTAAATCTCTCTTTTTTCTCTTTTGGTTTTTCTTCAGATTCTTCTTCATCTACTTTGATTGACGGTTTTAGTAAGTTCTCTTGTTCTTCTTTTGCTTTTCTTTCTTTTTCAATTTTATTATATTCTTTTTCCATTACTTCTAAAAGAATACCTACTGCCACTGACATCTCAGGCTTAACATCTTCAAGCCCTGCAAGCGGGAATGGAAGAACTCTTTTTACTGAATATCCGAGATTGCTTTTTACACCCTCAAATATTTCGTCCATTTTTGTAGCTCCTCCTGTAAGGTATATTCCCTTTCCAAGATATCCTGTAAATCCTGACTCTTCTATTGCTTTTCTTATAAAAGTAACTAAATCTCCTGTTCTGGCATCTATTACTCTTTTTATGTCTGCAGCAGCAACTCTCTTAGTATCTCCAACATTAATAAACTCTTCTTTTTCTTTTGAATTAATAAGCTGTGTTACCATTTCCTGAGCTTCTGTCTTAGTAACTTTATATAAATATTCCAAATCGCTTACATAATGCATTCCTCCAAGAGGAAGTGATTTTGCATATATTAATTTATTATTTTTATAAATAATAATATCCGTTGTTCCCTCTCCTATATCTATAAGAGCAACTCCCATATTTTTGTCTTCTTCAAGAAGAGTTGCTTTTGCAGATGCATAAGGATTAAGAACAATACTGTCTACTTCAAGCTTTGCCCTGTTTACAACCTCTGTAAGCTCATCTACTTCTGCTTCATTTACAAATATAAGATGAATATCTCCCTGAAGTTCTCTTCCTGTAAGCCCTACAGGATTTTTTACAATACCTGAATTATTAACTCTTATATTATAAATTTCGCTTTCAAGAACCTGCTCTCCTTTCCCTTTAAGCTCTTTTTCAGCTGTAAGGAAAAGTGACGCAATATCTTCATCTGTTATTACTTTTTCTTCATTAAAAGATAATCTTATATTTTTGGTTTTAGAACGGATATTTGTTCCTCCTATTCCAAGAACCACTTTTTTAATTTCCATACCTGTTCCGTCTTCCAGAGCTTTTGCTGCTTCAGCAATACATTCACTAAGAAGTATCGGATTTTCTATTACATTTTTTCTTATTCCTTTGCTTGGAACTTCCACATACTTTAAGACTCTTAACTTCTCTCCAAAGTTGCTAAGCTCTCCTGCAAGCATTTTAACCTTTGAATTTCCAACATCCAGGATAAACTTTACAATGCTATCTTCCATTTTTTTTATCCTCCACATATTTGACTATATAATCTTCGTATCTCAAATCTATATAATCTATTTTTTTCTTGCTAGAAAGGTCAAAGAAAAGGTAACTTCCAATGTCATATTTTTCTTTTTTTACCTCTCTGTCTGTATTAATTACCGCTCCATCTGAAAGAACTATCTTTATACAGCTTTTGTCTGCTATATAAATCTGTGATATTACATCTTTAAAATCTGTTGCCTCCACCTTATCAAGTATTCCTAAAATTGTTTCAATTTCCTTTTCTGATTTCACTGTAATAAAAAGAAAATCTTTTGTCTTTAAATCATTTAAATAACCATATATTTTTCCTGTTTTATCAAGAAGATATATTTTTTTATTATACTGCAGATAATATTTAGGCTCTTTTTCCTCAATTGCTATTGATATTTCATTAAGTTTATCTCTTGTTACAGTCACCTTGTCTGTTCTTATATCTTCTGAAATTCTTTTTTCAATTTTTTTCAAATCAATTTCATTTATATTTCTGCCTGTTAATTCTTTTTTCAGACTCTCAAGACTCTTTTCCAGTTTTTCACTGGCTCCTGTTACAGTAATTTTTTGTATCTGAAAAACAGGTTTTTTTAAAAATAAACTGTTTGTCTTTATTATTCCAAAAGTAAGAAGAACTATTAAAGCTACTCTAATGATTAATTTCAAAACACTATCACCTGCATATTTTTATTATCCATTATTTATCTAAATTTTTCAACAGTTTTTCTTGTTAAATCATCAAAAGTATATCCTTTTAATGTTGCAAGCTTTGGTACTAAACTAGTTTCTGTCATTCCCGGACAACTGTTTACTTCAAGAAAATATACCTTTTCATCCTTAAGTATAAAATCACTTCTGGAAATTCCTTTCATTTTTAAGCTATTATGAATTATTGTAGCATATTCCATAGCTTCTTGGTAGGCTTTTTCACTTATTTTTGCTGGATATTCATATTCTGTCATTCCGGCTGTATATTTTGATTTATAATCGTATAGCCCAATTTTTGGAGTTATCTTTAAAACCCCTAGAGCCTCTCCATCCATTACACCCACTGTAAGCTCTTCACCTTTTATAAATTCTTCTATAATTAAATCTCTGTCACCGGAAACTTTTACAGCCTCTTTAAGCTCCTCTAAGTTATGGCAGATATATAATCCTACTGTTGACCCTTCTGTTGCAGGTTTTACAACTATTGGATATTCTGTAATTTTTTCTATATCTTCTCTTGTATATGATTTTGCAATTCTCACACCAACTGCCTGTGCTATTTTTTTAGTAAGATCTTTATCCATTGATACTGCACTTGATGTTACTCCGCATCCTGTATATTTTTTTCCAAGTATATCAAGAAGAGCCTGTATTCTTCCGTCCTCTCCATATTCTCCATGAAGAGCAAGATAAGCTAAATCATACTCGTTCTCTATAAAAGCTGTAAGCAGATTTTCTTCATTAAGTGTAACTCCGTATGCGTCATATCCTTGTTTTACCAAACTGTTTAATATTGCTGTTCCTGTTCTCATTGAAACTTCTTTTTCAGAAGAGATTCCTCCCATAAAAACTGCTATCTTCATTTTTACACCTCTGTAAACATTTCTTTTTAATTATTTTAAAATTATTATCTCTCTTTCAAGTTCTATTCCTGATGTTTCTTTTACTTTTCTTTTTACCTCTTTTATAAGGTTAAGCACATCTTCAAAAGTTGCAGTTCCGTCATTTACTATAAAGTTAGGATGTTTCATAGACATTTGTGCTCCGCCTATTTTAAGCCCTTGTGCTCCTGCCTCTATAATAAGTCTTGCTGCAAAATATCCTTTTGGATTTTTAAATGTACTTCCTAAATTAGGCATTTCAAGAGGCTGATTTTTTTCTCTCTTCCCTTGAATTTCTTTTACCAGTTCTTTTTTATAACCTTTATCAAACTTAAAGTTCGCACTGATTATAACCCAGTTGTTTTCTTTTATTTCTGTTTTTCTGTAATCAATTTTTAAATTTTCTTTCGGGATTACTTTTATATTCTTTTCCTCGTCTAATATTTCAACAGATTCTATACAGTCAAATATCTCTTTCCCGTATGCTCCTCCATTCATAAAGACAAGTCCTCCAACAGTTCCCGGTATACCTGCAAGTTCTTCCAGTCCTGTTAAATCATTTTCTCCCATATATTTTATAAGCTTTCCAAAATCAAGACCGGCTTCTACATTTATTTTTCCATTTCCCAAGTCTGTGATTTTATTTAATTTTTTTAATGATATAAATGTTATATCTAAAAATTTATCATTTAAAAGAGTGTTTGTTCCGTTCCCTATTATAAAATAATTTTTAAGTTCTTTTAAAAGTTCAGGAAGTTCCTCTTTATTTTCTATTTCTATGAATTTCTTAGCACTTCCGCCTATTTTCATATTAGAATGATTTTTCATATTATGTTGTTCTAATATATTCATTAACTAATTTCCCTTCTCTTGTAATTTTTCTGCAAATTCATGGGCTGCACTGGAAATACTTCCTGCTCCCATAAACAGATAAACATGATCTTCTGTTCTTGTTAAAAGATCCTCTTCAAGTTTATCTTTATCTGTAACAATTTTTCCGTTTCTATGATTTATTTTCTTTAATAAGTCCTCAAGTGATACTCCAAATTCATCTTTTTCTCCTGCACTATAAATAGGCATTAAGATAAGTTCATCTGCATCACCAAAAGTATCTGCAAATTCCTCTAAAAGAAATTTAACTCTGCTGTATCTGTGAGGCTGAAATATTACTGTTATGTGCTTTTTCTCTATACTTCTTGCTCCCTGAAGAGTAGCCTGTATCTCTGTTGGGTGGTGTGCATAATCATCAATAACTTTTATATTTCCATTATCAAAAAGAATATCATATCTTCTTTTTGCTCCTGTGAACTCCTCTATTTTTTCTTTAACTCTTTTCATATCAAGTCCAAGTTCTCTTGCAAGATAAATTACAGGAAGAGAGTTATATACATTATGAGTTCCAGGAATTGAAAGACAGAACTCTCCTGCATATTCACCTTTCACATATACGTCAAATCTTGTTTTATCCCCTGACACTTTTATTTCATCAGCAAAAATATCTGCACTTCTGTCTAAAAGACTGTATGATACAACATTTTCTTTATACCCTATGATATCTTGGATATTTTTATTGTCCTTACATACGATTATCTCTCTTTCAGTCTGCTGCATAAACGTATTAAATGATTTCTTTATATTTTCAAGACACCCGTGTTTTTCAAGGTGATCTGCCTCTATATTTGTTATTACTGAATATTTAGGTCTCATATAAAGAAAAGAGTTATCACTTTCGTCTGCCTCAGCTATAAAATACTCTCCTGCTCCATATTTTGCATTTGATTTTATACATGATACTATTCCGCCGACAACAACTGTTGGATCTTTTTCTAAGAAAACTGTTGCAAGCATTGAGCTTGTTGTAGTTTTCCCGTGAGTTCCCGCAACAGCAATTCCTGTTTTCTGATTAAGAAGTTCTGCCAAAAGCTGTCCTCTTTTCAATACAGGGATTCCCTCTTCTAAAGCTCTTTTATACTCTGGGTTTTCTCTGCTTATTGCTGTTGATACTATTAAAGTATCAATATTTTGTATATTTTCTCTTTTATGTTCTGAATAAATTTTTATTCCTTGTTTTCTCATATCTTCTGTAAGATAACTGCTGCTTGGATCTGAACCTGCAACATTATAATTAAGCTCTCTCATTATCTTAGCAAGACCACTCATTCCTATCCCGTTTATACCAACAAAAAACACATTCTCCATTAACTAATTCCTCCAAATATCTAAACTGTTGATTATGCCCTCAGTTGCATTTGCATTTCTCAACGCTTTGATTCTCAATTTCATTTTTTGAAGTTGATTATCATCTTTTATTAAATCAATAGCAGTCTTTACTGCTTCATCAGCATCACTGTTGTTAAATATAAGTGCTCCCTCTCTCTCTTGAAGAATTACAGCATTTTCATACTGCCCGACTTTTACAGAGTTGTAAGGTATTAATACTGACGGCTTTTTAAGTTCAATAAGCTCTGATATAGTAAGAGCTCCTGCTCTGCATATAACCAGATCTGCTGCTGCCATTATATTTATAAGATTATCAAAATAAGGCTTTATAATATCTTTCATATTTCTTTTTTCTATCTTGCTGAAAATTTCATCATAATGTGTTTTCCCTGTTGCCCAGTATATTCTTATGTTTTTTTCCTCTTTTAATTTTTCCCATTCATTTAAAACAGCATTGTTGATACTTTTTGCCCCCAGACTTCCACCTGTTATTACAAGAATTTTCTCTCCCTCTTCAACTTTAAGGCTTTCTCTCTCTTTTCTGCTTTCAATAGAGTAAATCTCCTCTCTCAAAGGATTTCCTGTTACTTTAAACTTATGCTGATATTTTATAGGAATATCATCATAAGTTTTTTCAAAAGCTAAAAATGTTTTTCTTGCAAATTTATAATAAAACTTATTAGTCATACCTAAGTTTACATTCTGCTCCTGAAGATAAAAAGGAGTTCTTGTAAGAAATGCAGCAGTTATCATAGGAAGTGAAATATAATTTCCAAATCCTATAACAACATCAGGTTTTTCTGCTTTTATTATTTTTATAGACTTTCTTATTGCTCCAAGAAGTTTAAAAAAAGTCTTTATTGATTTTATAGGATATATTTCAAGTCCCTCATATCTGAATCCCTCTTTAGGAACCATATCTTTTTCCATTCTGGAATCACTTCCAACAAAAAGAATATCCACTTCTCTTTTTTGTAATCCTCTTGCTACTGAAAGTGCCGGATAAATATGTCCTCCAGTTCCTCCTGTAGTTATTATTGCCCTTTTCACAGTTCTTCTCCCTCTACAAAATACTTCTTAACAAGTTCTTTAAATGTTCTTCCTCTTACTACGAAATTAGGAAACTGGTCATAGCTTTCTGTTGTTGGAGATAAAAGAACCACTTCTTTCTCTTCTCCTGAAAGTTTGTTTCTTAACTCTTTAACTACATTTTCCATAGTCACAAGAGGGAATATTCTTTCGTTTGGATATCCTCCAAGAAGAAGTTCCTCTCTGAATCTTTCTGACATCTGCCCGATAAGATAAACTGCTTTTATATTTGAGTTTATCTGTTTTACTAAATCCTTAAGAGGAAGTCCTTTATCTTTTCCTCCGCATATAAGAATTGCATCTTTATATGCATCAATAGCAAAACTTGTTGAGTCAAGATTTGTTCCCTTTGAATCATTTACAAAAAGCACATTTTTCCACTGCCAGAATCTTTCCATTCTGTGCTCAAGCGATTTTGTATTATATAAAAATTCTCTTATTATCTCTTCATCTACTCCAACCTGCTCTGCTGTTGTAACTATAAATAAAGTATTTTCAAGATTGTGTTTTCCTTTTAAAGATAGTTTTGCATTTTCTGCAATTTTTCTTCCTCTGTACACAACATTTTCTCCGTCTGTACAACATACAGCTTCATCAATTCCTTTTTCTGTTACAGTTACTCCAAGTTTTGTTCCTGTTATTTTTTCCATTCTCTTTAATGAATCTGCATCATTAAGGTTGTATATAAATATATCTTTTTCTGTCTGATTTTTTCCTATATTAAATTTTGCATCAAAATATTCCTCTTTTGAAGGATATCTGTTTAAATGGTCTGGTGAAAGATTTACAACCATAGCTATATCAGCTTTAAACTCTTTTAAGTTTTCTAACTGGAACGAACTTAGTTCAAGAACAACATATTCTAAATCATTTCTGTCAAGTATAAGCTGACCGAAAGAGTTTCCTATGTTTCCTGCATGTTCGCATTTATAACCTGCTTTTTGTAAAAGCTCTGTTATTTTGCTTGTTACTGTTGTCTTACCGTTGCTTCCTGTAACAGCAATTATTTTTGTTTTCATATCGTTTAATTTCATGTATCTGTAAGCAAGTTCTATCTCATCTATTACTTCAACATTCATTTCAAATGCTTTTTTTACAAGATTATTGTATGGAACTCCCGGACTTTTTATAAATAAATTTACTTTATCTAAAAGCTCTTCAGCTGAATCTGAAGGCATTCCTGTCTTATCATCAACTAAAATAATTTCATACCCCATTTTCTTCAATATCTCTTTAGCGCCTTTTCCGCTTACTCCATCTCCAAAAACCATTCCAACTTTCATTTCTAAAAAACCTCCCAAAAAAATTTTATCTAATCAACAAGTAAAACCACGGGGTTTATTCCATGGTTTACAAAATTCCTCTTAATCTTATCATACCCAGAGCAACTATTCCGAATAGAAGAGATACTATCCAAAATCTTATTGTAACTTTATTTTCCGGTACTTCCATCAGCTCAAAATGATGATGAATAGGTGCCATTCTGAATATTCTTTTTTTTCTTATTTTATATGAACCTACCTGTAATATTACTGAAACTGCCTCAAGAACAAAAGTTCCTCCAACAATAGGAAGAAGAAGTTCCTGTTTCAATAATATTGAGATAACTCCTATTATTCCTCCAAGAGCAAGCGATCCTGTATCACCCATAAAAATCTGTGCAGGATAACAGTTATACCATAAGAATGCAAGTCCTGCTCCGATTATACTTGATAAAAATACTGCAATCTCTCCTGAACCGGGAATAGAAAACAATGCAAGGTGTGTACTCATCTCTATATGTCCGCTGAAATAAGCTATTACTCCAAGTATAGAGCAGCTTATTATTACAGGCATAATTGCCAATCCGTCAAGTCCGTCTGTTATGTTAACAGCATTTGAACTTCCGTTTACTACAAGCATAATAAATAAAAGCATGAAAAAACTTCCTATGTAAAAAGTTGAATCTGCCATTATTGGATTTGATAAAGAAAAATCTACAGCTTTAGAACCTGTTAAACCAAATTCTTTTATAAAAACCCAGACTATTATAGAAATTAAGCTTTGTCCAAAAAGTTTTTTCTTCCCAGAAAGCCCGTCTTTATTTACTGTAAATTTTTTATAATCGTCTACAAAACCAATTGCACTAAAGCAAAGTGTCGTTATTATTAAAAGTATTGTAAATTTATTATAAAGATTTCCTGAAATAAGATTTGTAAGCATAGCTCCTATAAGCATCAAAACTCCGCCCATTGTAGGTGTTCCCTTTTTGCTGTAATGAGATGCAGGACCACATTCTCTTATCTCTTCTCCAAATTTCTTTCTTTTTAAAAAATTAATAAACGGTCTTCCAATCATCAAAACTAAAAGAAATGATAAAACAAATCCTATAAATGTTCTAAAATATATTGATTTTAAAAAACTTAATTGAGGATAGTATAATCCAAGTGCGTATAACATTTAATCTAATCTCCTTATTCCATTATCTCCCAAAGATGATTGAAATTTGACCCTTTAAGCAGAATTACTCTGTCTGCAAAATCTTTTTTTATAATCTCTTTTATTTCATCTTTTGTTTCTGCTGTTATAAACTTATCTTTATTTTCTATTTTCTCCAATGCACCTTTCATCAGCGGTCCAAATAAAATAAATTTATCTATATCCAAATCTGCTGCATATTTTAAAACTTCTTCATGATATCTTTTTTCATTCTCTCCAAGCTCTCCCATATCTGCAAGAACTGCTATTTTAGGAATCCCTTTATATGCATTCTCCAAAGTTTCAAGAGAAAACCTCATTGATATAGGACTTGCATTATATGCATCATTTATATATTTAATTCCATTTTTTTCAATTTTTTGAAATCTCATAGGGGTTACAGTGCAGTTTTTCAATCCTTTTTCAATCTCTTCATAAGAAAGTCCTGCTGTTTTTCCTATTACAACACCTAAAGCTGCATTTATACAGTTATGTTTTCCATTCATATTGAAACTGTATGTTTCTCTCTCTATTTCAAAAGAAACTCCATCAGAATTTTCTTTATAATTTTTTATTACATAATCATTCTCTTCCTCAAAACCTGCTTTTACTCCTTTGAGAGTTTTTAAATAAACATCATCTCCAAAAAGAATTAAGTTTTCAGGAGCAACATACTCTTTTATTTCACCCTTTTCAGCAAAAACATTATCTCTGTTTAACAAAAATTCTAAGTGAGAATCTCCTATATTTGTCATCACTCCATAATCAGGAGCAGCAATATCACAAAGAACTTTTATTTCACCACGGCTGCTCATTCCCATTTCAACAACTGCAAAATCATCTGTTTCTTCTATTTGCAGCAGTGTATAAGGAACGCCTATATGATTATTGTAATTTCCTTCTGTTTTTTTGCATCTATATTTTGATGACATCACAGAATAAATTATATCTTTTGTTGTAGTTTTTCCGTTGCTTCCAACTATCCCTATTATTTTTACAGAAACAGCTTTTCTGTATGCGGCAGCTATTTCCTGCATAGCTGTTATTGTATCCTCAACTACTGCTACTTTCTCATTATCTTTCCATTTTTCGTCATCACAGATAACAAGAGCTGCACCTTTTTTCAATACATCATCTATATAATTTTTCCCGTTATTTACAGCAAAAAAGATATCGTCTTTTTCAACCTGTCTGCTGTCCATTCTTACTTTATTAACTCTTAAAATTTCTGTTTTTAACGGTAATAATTTTGTTATAATTTCAATCAGTTTTTCCATTTTTTCGTCCTTTTACATATCTTTTATTTTATCATTTTAAGATATTTCTAACAACTTATTTGTCTGTTTTTTATATTTAATTTTTTACTTTTTTAATAAATCTTTTGCAAAGTCATATAATGACGGATAAATTTTAATGTTTTCATCATCTGTTTTCTCTACAACCTCAAGTCCTGTCTGGACTATTACTCCTTTTATTCCTGCTCTTATTCCAGCCTCTGCATCAGATAATTTGTCCCCGACTATATATGAATTTTCTACATCTACGTTGAACTCTTTTATTCCTTCCAGCACCATTCCCGGATTTGGTTTTCTGCAGTTACACTCAACCTTATATTTTCCCAATCCTTTTTCTGCGTGATGAGGACAATAATAAGATTTTTTTATTTCAACCCCATGTTTCTTTAACTCTTCTGCCATATAATTATTCAAATCTTCAAGCTGCTCTTCTGTATAATATCCTCTTGCTATACCAGATTGATTAGTTACAACAATAAGAATATATCCTAAATCTGTTAAAATTTTCAATCCTTCTATTGCTTTATCTAAAAATTCAAATTCTTCTTTTTTATAAAGATAACCTTTATCTATGTTTATTGTGCCATCTCTGTCAAGAAAAATTGCTTTGTTTTTCATTTCTCTCACCTGTTTTAAAAAAATTTACATTCATTATATTTTATCATAAATATGGAATTATTTCTTATATTTCAATAAAAAAATTTAAAAAAATCCCTGTTTTAAAATATTTCATATTTATAGATACAAAAATATTTTTACAGGGATATTTTTATTATATTTAATTTATAAATTTTTTTAATACTCTTTGATTTTCACTTATAAAAGTTGAACCAAGAATAAGAACTCCTCCTATTATCTGCAAAATTGACATTGATTCTCCCAAAAATATTGAAGAAATTATCACTGCAAAAATAGGATCTATATAGCTTAAAACTGCTATTGTCTGTCCTTTCAACTCTTTCAATGATGAAAAATATAAGAAATATGCAAATCCAGTATGAACAATTCCTAAAATTATTAAATATGCTGCTGAAACATTTGTCATTTTTGAAAAATCAAAACCTGTTGTAAAAATCACATAGGGAATAAGAACAATTGATGCCAGTACAAGCTGTGTAACTGTTGTTTCAATTCCTCTAAGATTTTTTATAAATTTATTCATAAGCACAACACTTGCATAAAAAACTGCTGCTGAAAGCCCATAAGCAACTCCAAGGATATGATTATAATTTTCTGAGTCTGCACTGCTGTTTCCAACAATACACACCATTCCAAACATAGCTCCGCATATACAGATAATCTTCACAAACGAAAGTTTTTCTTTTAATACTATCGGCGACAATAAAGTTACAAATATTGGAGCACAATAATAACTTAAAGTTGCAATAGATACTGTGGTATATTTATATGCCTGAAATAAAAATATCCAGTTAAGCCCCACTCCTATTCCTGAAAACAATAATATTTTTATATTTTTTCTTATTTCAGAAAATGAAGTTTTCTCTTTTGAAAACATCATGACTGTTATTAAAAACAAGCTTCCTATAACCCCTCTTAAAACTGCTATCTCTTTAGAAGTTAAATTTATATTTTTTACAAAAATTCCTATTGTTCCAAAAATCAGCATTGCTGTAATATTTTTTAATTCGCTCTTCATTTCCTGTGCCTCCCTAACCCTTGTTATAAAGAATGATATAACATCATTACAGGAAATGTCAATTTTTTTATGCTTTAATTTTCTAACTCTTTTCTTACCTCTTCTGAAACAATTTCAAAGTTATTATAAAAATCAGCAATATGTATTCCATCTACAAGACCATGATGAACCAATAAAGACAAAGGCATATATATTCTTCCGTTCATCTCAAATTTTTTTCCAAAAGTTATTCTTGGATTACTGTCTGCCGGAACAGGAACCGGCTGTGCCAGTGAAGTATAAGTTATCCAAGGAAGACTTGATACAAAAAATAAAGCTCTGCTGTCTGTTTCATCTTCCAACCCGCCTTTCAGTTTTGCCTCTTCCTGTTTTAACTTTCCTATTTTTACATACTCAAAATAAGGCATATTTGAATCAAGTTCACAATAAACATATGTTCTGTTTTCCAATGCCACTGTGTGAGATGTTTTACAGTTATCATATTCTATAATCTCTCCTTCATCATTTATTCTTCTTCTGATTTCAGGAACTCTGTTAGCAGCTTGTGAAGCTATATAAAGAACAGTTAAAAAGAAAGGCATATTTTTTTCTTTTCTCAATCTTTCAATTTCTGTTATATCAACATTTGATGTAATTCCTACATAGGGAAATGCAAGTTTTTTAAAATATTCAAAACCAGCTTTTCTTTCATAGGTTTCCATATCTATTTTCTTAAAATTCATCCCTTCTTCTCCTTTTAATAAGATACTAAAATTATATATTATTTTTCTCTATTTTTCAATTATCTTCAAAAAATAAAAAAGATTGGCAAGTTCCTATCCTCCCAAAGGGCTGCCCCCTAAGTAC
>OGZM01001744.1_pt1 | contig 14949 bp, 10 predicted proteins | sample 1576821 | NCBI WGS metagenome assembly OGZM01 (sample SAMEA3541491, study PRJEB24748) | human gut metagenome | biome: human gut; feature: human-associated habitat; material: faeces | place: China | collected 2012
ATTTAAAGAAAAAAATGTTGATAATTAAGTTGAGTACTTGACAGGGTGCAGATCACACACTAAAAATTCAAGTGAACGTAGTGTGAGCGAAGGTTATTTTACCAATTCATAAAATAATTAATAAATCTTTTAATTTTATTTAAAACTAGAAAATACCCTAGTGAACGTTAAGTGAACGAAAAAATAAAAAAAGTTAGTAAAATATAGAAAAATTAGTGAACGATACCTTTAAAGTTTTTTATTATTTTTTTTATTTAAAATCTAAAAATACCTTAGTGAACGTTAAGTGAGCAAAAATTTATTAAAATTAATTTAGTGAGCGATTTTATAAAATTTAGTGAACGAAAAACTTGAATTTAGTGAACGAAAGTAAATTAAAAATATAATCATATATTTAAAATTTTAAATACTCATAAAGCTAATAAAATCACAAGTGAACGCATTGTGAGCGGAAATTACATCACTGTATTGTTCACTAAAAAATATAAATTACAGTGAGCAGAAAAGTCGCTCACTTGTGAGCAGGATTTCTGCACTAATCAATATCAAATAATCATTAACAAAAAATAAAATCAATGATATGATTTTTAATTTTTTTGAAAAAACTATAACTAATGGGGGAAATAAATGAATGATTTAACTTTTTTTACTAATGAAAATGGACAAACATTAGGAGATAGATTTAATAAAATTATAAAAAGTAATACTAAATATTTTGATGTATTAGTTGGATATTTTAAAACAAGTGGTTTTTACCAACTTTATGAAGCATTAGAAAATGTAGAAAAAATAAGAATTTTAGTTGGAATTAATGTTGATAAAGAAACTCTTATTCTGAATGATATTGCTATAAATGATAAAATGTATATAAGTCCAAAAGAGATTAAAAAGTTTACAAGTGAATCTATAAAAGATGAACTTGAAAATTCAGATGATACTTATGAAGTAGATTTTGGAGTTAAAAAATTTATAGAATTTGTTAAATCAGGAAAAATAGAGATAAGAGTTTATCCTTATGAAAAAATTCACGCAAAAGTATATATTCTGAGAAAAGATACTGAAAAATCTGATGATTATGGAAAAGTTATAACAGGTTCAAGTAATTTTTCATATAGTGGTTTAAAAGGAAACTTAGAATTTAACGTAGAATTAAAAAATTCTTCTGATGTTAATTTTGCTTTGGAAAAATTTGAAAAATTATGGGAAATGAGTGAACCATTAACAGAAGAATATGTGAATACTCTTAGAAATCAAACTTGGGTAAGAGAAGATATAACTCCCTATGAATTGTATCTTAAATTTTTGTTTGAATATTTTTCAGAAGAAATTAATGAAGATAAATTAGAAATAAATGCTTCAGACTTACCTTCAGGATTCGTTAATTATAAATATCAAACAGACGCAGTGAATCAAGCTAAGAGAATGTTATCAAAATATAATGGAGTTTTCTTAGCTGATGTTGTAGGACTTGGAAAAACATTTATTACAACTTTACTTGCAAGAGAATTATATGGTCGTAAACTTGTTATCTGTCCTCCAGTACTGAAAAAATATTGGGAAGAAGTTTTAATGGACTTCCAAGTTACAGCTAAAGTAATTTCTCTTGGTAAACTAGATGAAATTTTAGAAAATTATGATAAAGATTATTTTAAATATGTTTTTATAGATGAGGCACATAGATTCAGAAATGATGGAACAGGAAACTATGCTAAACTACATAAAATTTGTATGAATAAAAAGGTTATTTTAATTTCAGCTACTCCACAAAATAACAGTCCTTTAGATTTATTTAATCTGATTTCTCTATTTCAGTATAAAAATGATTCTAATATCATAGAAGATGAGCCTGATATAGAAAAATTTTTTACTAAACTAAATACAAGAGAAAAAAGAGCTAAAAAATTATATAAAGATAATCCTACTCCAAATAATGCTCAAAAAGTTTCAGATGTAATAAAAGAAAATTCAGAAGAGATAAGAGAAAAAGTTCTTAAAAAAATAATGGTTAGAAGACTTAGAAATGAGATTAAAAAATATTATAAAAATGATATAGAAAAACAAGGATTAGTTTTTCCTAATCTAGGAGAGCCTGAACAAATCATTTATATCTTTGATGAAAAAACAAACTTTATATTTGAACAATTATTAGAAGCTATTGGGAGTTTAAAATATTCAAGATATAAAACTTTAACTTATTTAAAAACTCCTGATAGTGAAGAATCTAGCTTAATGATAGGACAAGTTAATATGCAAGGATTTATGAAAGCCTTACTTTTAAAAAGACTTGAAAGTAGTTTTTTTGCATTTAAGAATACTATCAGAAGATTTAAAGAATCTTATGAAAAATTTATAAAAATGCATGAGACAGGGACTGTCTATATAAGTAAAAAATATGATGTATATGAATTGCTTGAAAATGAAGATGATGAAAGATTAATAGAACTTATAGAAAATGGTAGTATAGAAAAATATTCTACTATTGAATTTGATGAAAAACTGAAAGAAGACTTAGAAAAGGACTTAGAAATATTGACAGAAATGTATTCTAGTATTGAGGAACTAGGAGAAAAAGACTGTAAATTAGAATATTTCTTAAATGGATTACAAAGTAATAAAATTTTAAAAGATTCAAAACTTATTATATTTACTGAATCTAAAGAAACAGCTCAATATTTAAAAGAAAATATTGAAGAACAGTTGCAAAAAGAAGTTATTTGCTATACAGGTTCTTCAAGTCCGTTATTAAAAGAAAGAATCATTGCAAACTTTGACCCTAATTTTAAAGGGAAACAAGAAAATAGATATGATATTTTAATAGCAACAGATGTACTTGCAGAAGGAATCAACTTACATAGAAGTAATGTTATTATAAACTATGACCTTCCTTGGAATCCAACTAAGATAATGCAAAGAATAGGTCGTATAAATAGAGTTGGAACTAAACACAGCAAAATTTATGTATTCAACTTTTTCCCAACATCAAAAACAGATGAACACTTATCTTTAAAAGATAATATTTTAAATAAAATTCAATCGTTCCATAATACTTTAGGAGAGGATTTTAAATACCTTTCTGATGATGAAGAAATTGATTCTTATGGACTTTATGATAGATTAATGGCTTCATTAGACAATGAAGAAGAAAATGGTGGAGAAACAGAACTTGAATATTTATCACTTATAAGAGAGATAAGGGATAAAAATGAGGAACTTTACTTAAAAATAAAGAATCTTCCTAAAAAAAGCAAATGTGCAAGAAATTATGAAGATTCTTATATAGAAAATAGTACAATTTCTTTCTTGAAAAAAGGAGATTTAAAAAGAATTTATATAACAAATTCCTCTTTGGATAATAAAGAATTAAATTTCTTTGACGCAGTAAAATATTTTAAGTGTGAACCAAATGAAGAAACTAAAAAAATAAATTATGAATTTTATCAGTTATTAGCTGTGAATAAGGAAAGTTTTTCTAAAAATACAGAATTAAAAAGATATGACGAGCCTAAAAAAACAGGAAAAAATAGAGAGATTTCTAAATTAATAGAAGGCTTAAAAGCATATCCAATGTTTAGTGATAGCGAAGAAGAAAAACTTAAAAAAATTATTGAAATATTTGAAGTGGGAAAAATTTCAAAAGCAGCTGTAAAAGAAATCTTGGCTGAATGTCAAAAAGCCTATGAAACACAAAATCATCATAAATTATTAGAAGTCTTTTATGAAAGTATTCCTGAAGAATATAAGGGATTTACTCAAAAAAGAACCAATAATTCTCTTGGAAAAGTAGAAGTTTTGTTATCAGAATATTTAATAGGAGAATAAGAAAATGAATATAGAAAATAAGCAAAGAATCATAGATAATTTATTAGAAAATAAGTTTGATGTAGAAAATTTTAAAGATTTTACAGCAAATATTTTAAATTTGCAAGTAAAAAATAGAAGACCCTATGACAGTATATATAAAGTTTTTAGGGAATATATAGAAACATATCAAGAAATATCTGAAACAACAGATAAAGATGGAAGTAAATTTTATGTTTTGGCTGTTAAAATTAAAAGTGAAAAAGATCCAGTAAGAGCAAGGATAAAACAAAGAGAATTTATAGCAAATATCTTAAGAGAACGTAAAAAGAGAGGGGCTTTAGTTGCTTTTTTCAATGAAGATTATTCTCATTGGAGAATCTCTTTTATTAAATTAGACTATGAATTTACAGCTAAAGGATTTGAGGAAAAAGTAACACCTGCTAAAAGACTTTCTTATGTTGTGGGGGAAGGAGAGGCTTGTAAAACAGCAAAAGACCAATTTTTTTCACTTACTAAATTAGAAGATGAAGTTTCTTTAAATGAATTGGAAGAGATATTTGCTCTTGAGAAAGTAACCAATGATTTCTTTAAAGAATATAAAAATAAATATCTTGATATAAAAGAACTATTAACTAAAGATGATGTTTTTATGGCAGAAGCTAAAAAACACGATATAGAAAATCCTGAAAGTTTTGCTGAAGGATTTGCTAAAAAATTAATGGGACAATTAGCATTTTTATATTTCTTACAGAAAAAAGGTTGGTTGGGAGTAAAAATAGTTCCTGAAACTTTAAATCAACAGGAGTTTAATAGAATTTATAACAGAGCTTTAGATCCAGAAAGAGAAGTTCTAGAAAAAGCGTATAATAAAGTTAGTTCAGATACTTATGAATTAAGAAAAGATGAGCTTAACGAAATAATTTCTAAAGAAGAGATAGACTTAATTGCAACTCCGTTCAGAAATACAGAGTATTTTGGAGAATGGGGAACAGGAGATAAAAAATTTATAAGAAATCTCTTTGAACTTCATAAGTCAAATGATAAAGATAATAATAAAAACTTCTTTGATGACTATTTGGAAATTTTATTCTATAACAATTTAAGTAAAGAGAGAGGAGAAGTTCAATATTCATTAGATTTCAATTGCAGAATACCATTTTTAAACGGAGGATTATTTGACCCTTATGGAGATTATAATTGGCAGACAACTTCTTTTAATTTGAGTGATGATATTTTTTCAAATAAAAATAAAACAGGAATATTAGATATTTTTGATATTTATAACTTTACAATCAATGAAAATGATTCTTATGAAACAGAAGTTGCAGTAGACCCTGAAATGCTAGGAAAAGTATTTGAAAACCTTCTTGAAGTATCGGATAGAAAATCAAAAGGAGCTTTCTATACTCCAAGAGAGATAGTTCGTTATATGATAAATGAAAGTATAATGAATTATTTATTAACTAATTTAGAGGGAAAAGATATTTCTAAAGAAGATTTAGATTACTTATTTAACTTCGGAGAATTTACAAAAGAGTATGACCAACAAATATTTGAAAAAGACTATATAAAAGATAAAAAACCTCTGACAAGAGATATTTTTGGTATGCCTAGAAATATTATAACTAACTCTATTTTAATAGATGATTTACTTGCAAAAGTAAAAATAGCTGACCCTGCTTGTGGTTCAGGTGCTTTCCCTTTAGGAATTTTAAATGAGATAGTAAGAGCTAGAAATATCTTAACTTTTTATATAAATATGATAGAGGTTTTAAAAGAAAAAGATGAACAAAATTATTGGAAAAGAATAGATAAAAAACAGAGATTAAGAAAACTGTATACTCTAAAACTTTATACTATTCAAAATTGTTTACACGGAGTAGATATAGAGCCAAGTGCTATTGATATTACAAAATTAAGACTTTGGCTTTCTATTTTAGTTGATTCAGATAATGATAATGTTAAACCATTACCTAACCTTGACTTTAATTTTATGATAGGGAACTCTTTAGTAGATGAATTTGAAGGAATGAAACTGTTTGATGAATCTCTTTTAAATTTAGATGAGTTTTCTGAAGGTGGTTCTTTAGAGCAAAAAAGATTAATAAAGCAGCATAGATTAATTCAAGATACTTTATTTAAGACATCAGAGGAAAGAAAGCAAGATATATTAAAAGATATATTCAGAAAACAAGCAGAGTATTTTAGTGAAAAAAATGCAGATAAAAAGAGAGAACTAAAATCAAAAATAGAATCTCTTGAAAACAGATTGATTGAAGTAACTTTACTTGCTAATGGAAATGAAAAGAAATTGGAAGAAATTAAAAAAGGAAGAAAAGAGAGAAGAAAACCATATTTTTTATGGAAACTAGAGTTTGCAAAAGTATTTAAAGAAAATGGTGGGTTTGATATAGTGATAGGAAATCCTCCATATATTGGTTTTCATAAAGTTCCAAATAAAGAATTAAATAAAAAATTATTTTATTCAGCTCAAGGAAAATATGATTTTTATATTTTATTTATAGAAAAAGCATATTATTTACTAAAAGAAAAAGGAATATTGAGTTATATATGCCCTTCTTATTTTTATAAAAGGAATTATGGTGAAAAACTTAGAGAATTTATATTAAATAATATGAAAATAAAGCTTATAATAGATTTTGAAGATAATCAAATTTTTGAAACAGCCCAAACATATACTTGTATTTTTTTATTTGAAAAAAATAAAAATAATGATTTTAATAAAATTAAAGTGGGAGAAACGATAAAAAATAAAGAATTTACATTAATAGAACAAAGTAAATTAACCGAACCACAATGGATTATAAAAAGTAGTAATGAAAATCTTATTTTAGAAAAATTAAGAAATAAATTTCCTTTAAAATTAAGTGATATTACTACTTCAATTTCTCAAGGTATTGTAACAGGAGATAATAGCGTTTTTTTAATTGATTTTCAAACTATAAAATCTCAAAACATTAATATGAATTTTCTAAAAAAAGCACACAAAGGAAAAGATATTGGAAAAGAAATTTCTGAAGAAGAAAGTTATTATTTATTTTATCCTTATGAAGTTGGGGAAAAAGAAAAAAATATTTTGATTCCTGAAGAAATAATAAAAGAAAAAAATATAAATTTATACAAGTATTTATTAGAAAAAAAAGATAAGTTATTAAGTAGAGGATATTTTGTAAAAAGTAATAAGAGTTGGTATGAGTTATGGAATCCAAGAAAAGCAAAACATTTTTATAATAGAAAATTTGTTTTTCCAGAAATAAATAATAAAAACAACTTTTATATAGTTGATGAATATTTTTATACTGATAGTGCTTGTGGATTTGAATTAAAAAAAGAATATATAAAATATGAAAAAATAATAAAAAAATATTTAAACTCTGAAATTGCAACTTATTTTTTCAAAAGAATATCAGTACCTAAAGCTAATGGATATTTTATTTATAAAAATTCTTTTTTAAAAGACTTTCCAATTCCATTTACTTTTGATGAAGAGGAAATTGAAAAATTTGAAAGTTTAAAGAATGAAATAGAAATATTTGAATTTATTTCTCAAAAAATAGAATTAACTCAAGAAGAAAAAGAACTTATAAGAAATTTTTAGGAGTATTATGAATAAAAAGAAAATATTTTTATTTTTCATTATTTTAGTTTCTGTCCCTATTGTACTAGATTTAATATTAAGAGTTATTTGGTGGCTTCCAATAACTATTCCTGCAATAGCTGAACAAAAAGATTGGTTAGGCTTTTTAGGAAGTTATTTAGGAATTGTAGTATCTATTTTAATAGTTTTATGGCAACAAAATAATGAGAAAAAACAAGAAATTAGAGGATTATTATTTTATATAAAGGGTATTTTGGAATATAATTGTGAGAATTATACAAAAGAATATATAGAAGAACTTAATAATCAAGCAGTTTCTTTAAATTGGTGTCCTAATTCTTATAAATTTTATATAGAAGAAATTAAATTAAAAAGTTTTGAATTGACAAGAGAAGATATTCTTTTACTGTATAAGAATAATTATAGAGACATAATAAAATTAAATGAAAAAATAAAGGAAGTTTTAAGTGAGTATAATTTAACTTTAGAAGAAGAAAAAAGTTTTAATAAAGCTGAATCTTTATTGAAACTTTATATAAAAGAAGGAAAACTTCCTAAAGAATCTATTGTTTTATTAGATATTTTAATTGTAGCTTCAAAATATTTTTATTATGGAATGAAGAATATTCTAGATATAGATATATTAAACAAAAAACTACAAAATTTGAATAATAAGATTTTAGAAAAAGAAAATTTTAACTTAAGTCCATTACATAGAGAAGACATTTTAAATGAATTTTTAATATTTTCTGTTCCTCTTAAAGATGATTACGAATCATTAAAAGATAAATATATATTAGGACTTCATTTATTATTTAAAATTATAGCTTTAGATGACATTAAAATAGGAGTAGCTTTGACCGAAGCTATTTGTAAAAAAGGAAAACTTTTTGAAAGAGAGAAATATTATGCTTTAAGTGATGGAATGAGGATAATAATTAAAGAAATTGAAACTGAAATATAAAGATAAGTTTTTAAATTTGCTTAAGGAGAAATAAAAAATGATAAAAAAATTATATGGAAAAAATATAAATTTTTTGATAGGTTCTGGTGCAAGTTTTGGAGCTATTCCTACTTTGGCGACTAATTATCAAAAAGAAGGTAGAAATTTAACAATAGAAGAAATTTTAACTGAAACAGATGATAGTATTTTAAAAAATATTATATATTTATATTTTTATCATAAAATAATAAAATCAGGTTTTTTAAGTAATATTGAAAAAAATTCAGCTCAAGAAGAAGTTTTAAAAAATTACGAAAAATTTATAGAACAATTAATAAAATTTATGTATAGAGAGAATTATCAAAAAGAAAAAAGAATAAATATTTTCACAACAAATTATGATTTATTTTTTGAAAGAGCTGTAGATAATTTGATAGGGAAATATGAATTTTATTTTAATGATGGTTCAGCAGGAAATATAACAAGAAGGTTGAGTATGAAAAATTATCATAAAAAAGTTTATCATACAGGAAATTTTGATAATTTTAATAGAGAGATTCCAATAATAAATTTATTTAAAGTTCATGGTTCGGTATCTTGGAAATACGAATATAGTGATGAAGAAAAAATTATTGGAATACATGTAGATTATCAGGATAAAATTATAGAATGTTCAAAAAAATTTTTGATAAATGAGTTAAGTAATATAGAAATTAATAATAAAATAAATGAATTAAGAGAAGCAGATATACAAGAATTGAAAACTTTAGGAAAATCAATAAAAGAAAAATTTTATCTTATTTTTCCTGAAAAAGATAAATTTGAAAAAACTTTTTTTGAAGAATATTATTATCAATTTTTAAGACAATTAAGTTATGAGTTAGAAAGAAAAAATACAATATTAATAGTTTTTGGATTTAGTTTTGCAGATGAACACATAGCTGAAATGATAAAGAGAGCCTGTAATAATCCAACATTACAAATATTTATTTTCTGTTTCAATGAAGAAAGTAAAAATAGCATAATGAAAAATTTATATTTAGAGGAATTTCCTAGTAATATTACTCCAATTACTCCAAAAGATAAAGGGATAATAGATTTTGATACATTTATGAAAAAATTATTTGAAATAGAGAGTGATAAAAATGGAAAATAATTTTGAGGTAGGTATAGTTTGGGGAGTTAATGGAACGAATGTTGTAATTAAAATGTATGATATATCAAGTGATTTTAAATATTTTTATAATGGGGAGGAATATGAAGGAGTTAGAACAGGAGGATATTTAAGTATTACAAGAGGACACATTGACATAATATGCCAAATAGAATCAGAAGAAATTAAAGATAATTTTTCAAAATTATTGACTAAAGAAGAGAATGAAAAGATTCTTAATAAAGAAAGATACGAAAGATTTGTATATGCTAAATGTATTGGATATTTTGAAAGAAGAACTTTTTTTATAGGTTTAAAGTATGTACCTGTTATTTATAATACAGTAAAAATGATGAGTGAAAATATGATTAAATCTATTTTTAGTCCTAAAAATAAAAATATGGAAATTCCTTTTATAATAGGAAAAGATATAAAATATGAACTGGATATGGATTTACCTTGGGAAAAAATATTTAATACCCATATTGGGATATTTGGAAATACAGGAAGTGGAAAATCTAATACTTTAACTAAATTATATAATATTTTATTAAATCATCAAAAGTTAAATTTAAAAAATAGTGAATTTGTTTTTATAGATTTTAATGGTGAATATACAGGTAATAAAGTATTTTGTGAAAATAAAAGAATTTTTAAACTAAATACTAGAACTGAAGAAGATAAATTTATAATAAAAGAGGAGAGTTTTTGGAATGAAGAAGTTTTAGGAATATTATTTCACGCAACAGAAAAGACACAAAAACCATTTTTAAAAAATATGATAGAAAGAAGAAAAAAATTTTTTGAAAAAGAAGAAGGTTTAAAAAAGAATACACTTTTTTACATAAAGAATGTGTTTAAAAAAATATTTGAAACAAATAATCCTAAAAGAGAAATGTTAGAATTAGTAAAAGAAGTTTTTGAAATAGGAAATGTAGAAATTGATTATAATTTATTAGAGAAAATAGAATGGTTTAATAATTCTTCTTGTTTTAAAATTGACAATCATTTTTCAAACAATGAAGATGGAAAAAGTTATTTCTTACAAATGTTTAATATAGAAAATTTGAAATTTTCTGAAAATTGTCAGCTTGATTTTTTTGATGAGTTAGCAATAAGAACAAGATTAGATTTAATAAGTGGTCTATTATTAAATCATATACAGTATGATAATATAAATCCTCTTATAACTAGAATAAAATCAATTTCAAGAAGTTTAAAAAAAATAATGGAAATTTCAGCTGAATTTCAAGAAGAAAATGATAGAGTAAAAGTAATTTCTTTAAGAAATTGTAATCAAGAAATAAAAAAATTATTCCCAATTTTATTAGCTAGAGAATTTTTTGAAGAACATAAAAGAAAAATAGGAGAAACGGTAGATAAAACTTTTCATTTGATAATTGATGAAGCTCACAATATTTTATCTTATCAATCTAATAGAGAGGCTGAAATATGGAAAGATTATAGATTAGAATTATTTGAAGAGATAATAAAAGAAGGAAGAAAATTTGGATTTTTCTTAACTATATCAAGTCAGAGACCAGCTGATATTTCGGAAACTATTATGTCTCAGTTTCATAATTTTTTTATTCATAGATTAATTAATGAAAAAGATTTAAGGTTAATTGATAATGTTATTTCAACATTGGATAGCTATTCAAAAGGACTTATCCCAACTTTGCCACAAGGAGCTTGTATTTTAACAGGAACAGCATTTGATTTCCCTCAAATTATTCAGGTCAAAAAAATTGAAAATAAAGATGAAAGACCTAACAGCGATGATATAGATTTGAAAAAGTTATGGAAAAAATAAATTAAAACAGTAACATTTTAATTTATAGTAAAAAATATAAAATTTTTTAAAAAATCAACACAAAAAAATTTTTTTTGATTGACTTTTTAAAAAGAATATCGTATAATTATAATATAAAAAGGAACTATAATATATCCCCTCCGCAAAGGTAATGTATTTAGCTCCTTGAAAATATTAGAATTATGGAGGTAACATATGAAATTACATTACAATTTAGATGGAAGTATTAACGTAGTTATCAAAAGAAACGGAGAAGTTATCTTTGAACATCAGTTTAAAAATGAAAAACATTATAGAGATTTCTTTGAATTGGTTTCTAAAAGATAATTTTGCAGCAATAGGATAAAAAAATAGAAAGGTTCTTAGAAATAAGAGCCTTTCTTTATATAAGACAAATAAAAAAAGGGCAACCTTACGATATACCCCCTCCGCACATTAATTATATCATAAACATATAGAAAAAACAATAAGAGTATTTAAAAAGACAAAAACTAAGAGGTTAAAAATGGTATTAGAAATTCAAGAAAAAATTATTTTTGAAGAAGTCAGAAAAATACTGCAAGAAGCTAGAAATAAGGTTTATAAAGCTACGAATAATGCCATGGTAGAGGCTTATTGGAACATAGGAAGAATAATAGTAGAAAAACAAAGCGGCAATGAAAAAGCTGAATATGGAACAGCACTACTAAAAAATCTTTCTAAAGAGATGACTAAAGAATTTGGAAAAGGATTTACAGTAGCTAATCTAAAAAATATGAGACAGTTTTATTTAACTTTTCCAAAAAGCTACGCACTGCGTAGCGAATTGAGTTGGACACATTATAGGCTTCTTATGAGAGTAGAAAATGAAAATGCTAGAAATTTTTATATTGAGGAAACTATAAAATCTAACTGGAGTACAAGACAACTTGAAAGACAAATAGCGACACTTTTTTATGAGAGAATTTTATCAAGTAAAAATAAAGAGAAAGTTTCTCAAGAGATATATAAGCTAGAACCTAAAAAAAATAGACCTGAAGATATAATAAAAGACCCTTATGTTTTAGAATTTTTAGGATTGCCTGAGAATATAGATTTTTTAGAGAAAAACTTAGAGCAATCTCTTATAAATCATTTACAGAAATTTTTATTGGAACTTGGAAGAGGATTTTCTTTTGTTGCTAGACAAAAAAGAATAACTTTTGATGGAAGACATTTCTATATAGATTTAGTTTTTTACAACTATATTTTAAAATGTTTTGTCCTTATTGATTTAAAACTTGGAGATTTAACTCATCAGGATTTAGGTCAAATGCAAATGTATGTTCATTATTTCCAAGAAGAGATGATGAATGAAGGAGACAATCCTCCTATAGGAATAGTTCTTTGTGCAGATAAAAGCGATTCAATAGTAAAGTATACTTTACCTAAAGGGGAAAAACAGATATTTGCTTCAAAGTATATGCTTTATTTACCAAGTGAAGAAGAGTTATTATTGGAATTAAGAAAAGAATATGATATATTAGAGCAGGAAAATAAATTAAAAACTGATGATTAAAATTTACCTGATTTTTGGAAGGGTGGTAAGATGAAAAAGAGAATAGGTATTTTTTATAAAAAAGAAAATCCAAATGTTATAAGTAGTGCAGTGTTAAATGTAGATAGAGAAATGATAGAGATTTTAGGTATCTCAATAAAAGAAAATGATATAAAATTTTCTTTTAAAGATAATAAAATAACAATACAAAAAGGAAGTTTTGAAAATCCTATTAAATCAAAGGATAAAAATATTATAGAAAAAAATATAAAACTTAATTTTACAAAAGTGTATAAGGATAAAGATTATTTAATAACTAGATTAAATATTCCTTCAGCAGTTATAAAGGCAATGAACCTTACTTCAGAGGATAATGAAGTAGAAGTTATAGAGGTAGATGATAAAATTGTAATAGAAAGGTGTAAAAAAGAGATGGGGAAAGTTTTTAGTATCAAAGTAAACAAAGGTGGAATTGGTAAAACTTTTTTAACTGTTCAGCTAGGATACGGACTTGCTATGCAGGACAAAAAAGTGCTATTACTTACATCAGATTCACAAAATAATATTTTTGATTATACTTTATCTGATGATAAAGTCGATAAGATAGATTTCAAAAAAGACCTTAGATATTGTGTAATGAATGATAAGGTTGAAACAGTAAAACTAAGAACTAATCTTTATTTTATTCCTACTAAGAGTTCTCTTTTTACCGATAGATTTTTGGAAAAATTGCCTGAATTTATAAAGAAAATGCAAGAGGAATATGATTATATTTTAATTGACAGTATTCCTACAATGAAAATAGATAGTACTTTTGTTGCTTGTTCAGACAAAGTTATTATTCCTATGTTCTGTGATAATCCAACACTTAAAGGGGCTATAAACGTTATAAAAGAAACAGGAGTAGAAAAGATACATTCTATCATAGTTAATAAATATAGACCAACAGCAACTCAAAAAGGAATCTTAAAAGATATTAAAGAAGCAATAGAGGGAACAGATATAGTATTCCCTGAACCTATTAAAGAACTTTCACAAGTAGAAACTTTAGCCAGAAAGGGTAAAACTATTTGGGAAAGTAGAGCTAAAATTCTTGCAGCAGCTCAAGAATCTTTATTAGATGTTATTCTAAAATTATAATTTTACTTTCTCGCACTGTGCGAGAAAGTAAAAAATAAATTGCATTGTGCTACTTAGTTATTAAAGAAGGAAGGCAGGACAATAATGGCAAAAGTAAATAATAGAACCCAAGAATTATTTAAAGCAAAATTAGCAGCTAGAAAAAAAGAAACAGAAGAAAAAGCTGTGGTAGAAAATCAAGAAAAATCTTTAACACTACCTAATAATAATATGGAAAAGATTTTTCAAATACCTACAGATTTATATAATGACTTAACAGATGATAAAAACCTTATAGAATTTTTAAATAAAAAGACACTAGAGCTTTTAACAATAAATGGAGCAGGTAATATAATTATAGGAAAAGAACTTACAGAAGTTTTTGAAAAATTAGCAGGTCAAGGAAAAGATGGATTATATACTAGATTTTTACTTGTGTCAGGTTATAAACAAGATACAGCTTTGAGATATAGAAAAAGATATGAACTATACAAAAAAGCTAGTAATAATTCAGCTAAACATATAATCTCGATAATGCCTGTAAAAGCTGTTGAAAAATTATATAAGGAACAAGAATTATTAGAGAAAATAGATGTAGAAGGAATAGAATACCAAGCAGCTGTTGATATAATAAATAAAAAAGTAGAGCCATTATTAATTGAAGATTCTCCAAAAGAAGAGCTTATTTTTGAAATGGAAGAACTAACATTCCTTCAAACTCAAATAAAAGAAAAATATGATAATTTGAATCAAAAGGAAAAAGATAAATTAAATAAGCTACTTTGTAAAATAAAATCTTTATTGGAAAAATAAGATAAAAATGATAAGTCAAACTTCAAAAAGGAAACAAATAATGGTAAATAAAACAGAAATAGAAAAATTAAAAAAAATAGAAAAAATCAAAATAGATAATCGTAACTACTCAGCTATAAATTAAAATTGAAGATTTGTTACTTGAAATCGCCAAACTTAGAAAAGAAATTGA
>OGZM01001749.1_pt1 | contig 14894 bp, 6 predicted proteins | sample 1576821 | NCBI WGS metagenome assembly OGZM01 (sample SAMEA3541491, study PRJEB24748) | human gut metagenome | biome: human gut; feature: human-associated habitat; material: faeces | place: China | collected 2012
GCAGCAATACGATGTTGCTTATTGAATCGATTTACACAAAACTCTTGACACACCCAGCTATGGTTGTTATATTCATGCTGATTATCGCCCGTATCTGTTGAATGATCATGTTTGTAATAAACATCATATGGTAACTGACCTTCTGGATCATTCATGGAAGTATTTCCTCTAAATGTTGTCAAGTGATTGACTAAATACATATCAACATTATGTGAAATCGGTGGTCTCCACAATAAACCAAAACGTCCGGCATAAATCCAGTCATCATCTGCGGCAAAGGCTGATGATGAAAACAATAAGGTAAATAGAGAAATAATTACTAGAAAGAACTTTTTCATTTCAAAAAGCCTCCTTATATAGATGAAATTAGTTTTTTGAAATCACGCTATTTATTGTTTTTATTATAGCAGACGCATTATGTAGAAGCCAGTATGGGAACGTCCTATACCGGCTTTTAAATTTATGGTATAATATAAGCATCTTATCAGAAATTTTAAACATTTCGCCCCGCTGTGATGAAATTGCGGCTTGCGAGAACTTTTGATAGAGATTTTCACGAAAAATCAAGAAAAAAGTGGAAAAATAAAATCCGCCCCGCAAATTGCAAAATCCGTGGCGTCCTTACGTCATTTGTAGAGGGTGCTGGTAAGAACCATAATCCCCGTAAGGGGACGGAAACAAATCTTACATCATTTTCGTCTGGCTGTAATCAAGGCTAGGTAAGAACCATAATCCCCGTAAGGGGACGGAAACGCAGGCTGGCCCTATGTGTATCGTAAACTTAACGCTCTTGGTAAGAACCATAATCCCCGTAAGGGGACGGAAACAGAAACATTGTAAGACGTTTCCCAGTCCTTAAAAAATGCTGATCAGAACCATAATCCCCGTAAGGGGACGGAAACATTCCAATTCCTCCTTAAATAACCGCGTCAAGAGCCTGATGATCAGAACCATAATCCCCGTAAGGGGACGGAAACATTTTTGTTTTGAAGACGTTGAATCGCTCCCGCAGAATAGATCAGAACCATAATCCCCGTAAGGGGGCGGAAACGAAAAGCCGATATAGGGCATCGAGTTGTGATGTCTTATATCGGCTTTTTTCTATGTTTAGAAGACTTTAATCGTCAAGCAGGTGACGATATTTTTCACGGAAACGCTTCATCTTGTTAGCGAAGGTCCGCTGCGGGCGGCCCAACAGTTTTGCTACTTTCCGGTCTGAAATGCCTTCTGGGTGAGCCATCCAGATAGCCATCAATTTTTCTGCATCCGGGTCCAGCTCTTGCAGCTTAGCAAAGAGGTATTGCAACAGATTGTGGTCAGACGTGATCTTTTCTGCAATAGCTTGTGGATCTGCGATGTGATCTAAAAGTGTACCGTTACTGGAGCCGTCATCATTAAAAATGGGCTCGTCCAATGATTTTGTCAGCGAAATACGGAACTCGCAATCAAGGCAATTGGTATCGCACAACCACCACTTTCCTTTCGGGCAGCAGCAACGTCCTTGATACTGCATTCGTTTTCGCGTCGTGTTACACAAGCGGTCATAGGCTTTAAAAAATTCTTCAGGAACTGCATACCATTTCTTGCTCTGTTTGTCGTATATTTTCCTTCGATTTTCTTGTTTTTTCATGTGTACCTCCGATCCATCCCGGACCGGAGATAGGCACAACAAAAGAGCGTGACAGGTCGTCCGGAACGGGATGAAAAAAACTCGTTTCAGATCTGCTGTCATGCTCGTAGACAGGGCTAGCTATTCAGTTTTGACCGCTATGGCCGCTCGAGCCACCTGTGTACTTTGGGTGAACGCCTATAGCGGTAGGCCTTTTAACGTCTTGCTTGGGACTTTGTTTTCTTTCCTGGTAATAGTATGCCCGAAAATATTGCCCAAAGTAGGGTCATAGGGATGTCCGTTTTTCGAGGTGAAAAAGCGTATTTTGATGTGGAAAATCTGTGCTAAGCTGATAACTACGCAAAAAAAAGACCGGACATGGGGATGTCCGGTACGTCGTTGAAAGCATCAATATTGAAGGGAAAAGCGTTTGTGATGTATAATAAAATAGTTATATTAGCGCTTGGATTGAATGTCGTGTGAAAGACCTTCAATAGCAATTTAAAGTAGTAAGGAGATCCGGAAATGGCGGTTAAGAAAACACAATTATATGCTTCGTTATGGGCGAGCTGCGATCAGCTCCGAGGAGGCATGGATTCATCTGAATATAAGAACTATATCCTCACCCTTCTTTTTATGAAGTATGTTACAGACAAGTATAAAAATAAGGGGATATTTGAAGATGTTATTGTTTTCGATAAGGCCCATGATCCGGAAACAGACCCTGAGAAAAGAACAGGGTGTTCCTTTGATGATTTTGTAGCCTTAAAAGGGACGAGAAATATTGGCGAAGGCATGGATAAAATCGTAGCTCGTCTGGCAGAAGAAAATGAAAGCTTACAGGGCATCATCGACATCGCTCATTTTAACGATGAAAAGAAACTGGGTAAAGATGAAGAAATGATTGATAAGCTGACCAACTTGATTTCTATCTTTCAAAAACCTGAATTAGACTTTTCCCACAATCGAGCTGAAGACGACGACATCATCGGCGATGCTTACGAATACTTGATGCGTAAATTCGCGACCGAAAGCGGCAAGAGCAAGGGACAATTCTATACGCCTGCTGAAGTTTCGCGCGTCTTAGCGAACGTTGTGGGCATTCGACAGTGCTCAAGCCGCGATATGACAGTATGTGACCCGGCCTGCGGCAGCGGCAGCTTATTGATTCGCGCCGTAGAAGCGGCACCTTTTCCGATTATGGGCTATGGCCAGGAAAAAGAAAGCACGACAGCCGGCCTGGCGAAAATGAATGCAGTCCTGCATCGTAAGGCAGAAATCATCATTAAGAGCGGCAACACATTTTCGAATCCGCAGTATGTGGAGAACAATGAGCTGCAGCGCTTTGACTATATCGTTGCTAATCCTCCGTTTTCGATGAAAAACTGGACGGATGGTCTTGGAAATAAAGATTTTGGCCGCTTTAAGGGCTATGGCGCTACGCCGCCGGAAAAGAATGGTGACTATGCCTGGCTGATGCATATCTTGAAGACCCTCAAATCGACAGGCAAAGCAGCTGTCATTTTGCCGCACGGTGTTTTATTCCGGGGCAATGCAGAAGGCATCATCCGTGAAACGATTGTCAGGAGACATTGGATTAAAGGGATTATTGGTCTTCCAGCTAACTTGTTTTACGGTACGGGCATTGCAGCCTGCATCTTAGTCATCGATAAAGAAGGCGCAGCGAACCGTCAGGGTATCTTTATGATTGATGCCAGCCATGGCTACGTGAAAGATGGCGATAAGAACCGTCTCCGTGAACGCGATGTCTATAAAATCGTGAAGACTTTCAATAATCAGATAACCGATGATCCGACGTATGCGCGCTTCGTGTCAAATGATGAAATTGAGCTGAAAAATGGCTGTAATTTGAATCTTACGCGCTATATCGATTCGTCTGAACCGGAAGATATTCAAGATATTTATGCCCACTTGCACGGCGGCATCCCGGCCAGGGACATTGATGGACTGTCTGTCTATTGGCAAACTTTCCCGTCATTGAAGAGTGATTTATTAGAAGGGATTAATGAAAAATATTACCGCTTAAAAGTCGACTATGATCAGATTCGACAGCAGATTTATCAGAACGCTGAATTTGCTGCCTATGGCACGAAGTTGGAAAAAGCTTTTCAGGAATGGCAGGCAAAAGAATATCCGGTTCTTACGTCACTATCGGATGAAACGGTGGCTAAAAAGCTGATTGCGGCCATGGCAGAAGATATTATTACCCTTTTTGAACCGTTGCACCTTGTTGATAAATATGACGTCTACCAAGTCTTGCTGGCTTACTGGAATGATGTCATGCATGATGATGTTTCCCTGATCATCAGTGAAGAAGCAGGCTATGGCGTTGCTCGGGAAATCGACAAAGTGGAAGAAAAAATCAAAAAAGGGAAAGATAAGGGGAAAATGAAGCTCATCTCTTGGGATGGCAAATTGATCCCGAAAGAGCTGGTGATTGATGCTTTCTTTACTGCCGAAAAACAAGCAATCCAACGAGAAGAAGAAAAAGCCGCTGCTGCTGAAAACGAGTTAAATGAATTGATTGAAAATGCCGAAGAAGATGCGGCGCTGCTCGAGGTAGCTATCGACGGCAAGGTCAAAGCAAGCGATTTGGAAGATAAGATTACGGAATTGACGCAGTCTATCGAAAACGATGAAACCCGTGAATTGGAAATCTTGGCTAATGATATCCCCAAAGGAAAGCGCAAGGTGCAGGATTATGTGAAGGTCCATCCACTGTGCGCTAACGTCGTTACGGAAAAGGGCACGATTACAAAGACCTCCATACAGGAACGCCTTGTTCGTATTCGTACTGTTGAGGCGATACCTGACAGCTTAGCCGATGATATCAAAATCTTGCAGACGGCGATTTCCCTCTGCAATGAAGCGTCGGCTCATCAAAAAGAAGCAAAAGAGCTGACAGAAGCGTTAGATGAAAAGTGCCGAAATCAGTATCCGAAATTGACGGATGAAGCCATTCTGGATTTACTCGTCAATAAGAAATGGTTTAATACATTGGCAAGTGGTATCCATGATCTTTATGGAGCGCTTTCTCATCAGTTAACAAGTAGAGTCGTTGAATTAGCAGAACGGTATGAACATCCTTTGCCTGAATTGGAAAAAGAGGTGGCAGACTTAGAAGACACGATGAAAACACATCTGGAAGGAATGGGCTTCACATGGTAACTGGGTATAAACAAACAGAACTTGGAATTATTCCGAATGATTGGAATGTGGAATTGTTAGGAAATATTGCATCACCTAAAGCAAGAATTGGTTGGCAAAATTTAAGAAAAGATGAATTCTTGGATTCTGGCGACTTTATGTTAATTACGGGAACTGATTTTGAGAATGGCAAAATTAATTATAAAATTTGTAAATATGTTTCTAAAGAAAGATATTTACAAGATGAAAATATTCAGGTCAAAAACGGTGATATATTGATTACTAAAGATGGTACGTTAGGAAAGGTTGCATTTGTTCAAGAACTCCATATGCCGGCAACTTTAAATGCAGGTGTTTTTGTTCTCACTGGTTTATCGAATGAGGTGAATAATAGGTTTCTTTATCAATATCTATGTACAGAAAAGCTGATGAAGTATGCGGAAAAGACATCTACAGGAGGAACTATACAACATCTTAATCAAGGAGTCTTAGTGAATTTTCCAATACCGATACCTCCTCTTAAAGAACAAAAAAGGATTGCACAATCTCTTTTTGACATGGATACACTTATTGCGAAATCTGAGCAGGCCATCAAAAAATATCGGGCCTTAAAACAGACATGCTTACAGCATATGTTTCCGCGTGCAGGCCAAACAGAGCCAGATATTCGCTTGCCTGGATTTACTGGCCCTTGGGAACAGCGTAAGTTACCAGACTTGCTTAAGAAGTCTACTGGAGCAATGAAAATAGGTCCTTTTGGAAGTGCCTTAAAAAAAGATATTTATGTGAGTAGAGGCATAAAAGTATACGCACAAGAAAATATATTTAAGGATGATTTCAGTATTGGAAATTACTATATTACTGAAAATAAATATAAAGAATTACAAAGTTGTGAATTATTTCCTGGAGATATTGTTATAAGCATGATGGGAACAATTGGAGCATGCGCTGTATTCCCTGAACATGCAGAAAAAGGTATTATGAATTCACATTTGTTACGGCTTCAATTTGGAAATGATATGCTTCCAGAATTTGTTAAACTATTGCTACGTGACGTTCCATCCATAAAGATAGAAATGAAAAAATTGTCCGTTGGAACTATTATGACAGGATTAAGTTCAACGGTAATAAAAAAACTTAATTTACCTGTCACATATATAGAAGAGCAGAAAAAAATTAGCGCGTTTTTCAAAAATCTTGATAATCTTATCACCCTTCATCAGCGTACGTGTGAAAAGTATAAGAAAATCAAGCAGGGTATGATGGAAGAGTTGTTATCTGGCAAAATCCGCTTGGTTTAAAGGAGGTGCTTCGCGCATGAGCATTGGAGACGCAGAACGGAAGACGCAAAATAAAGTAATCGAGTTTTTTACAGCGCCCAATCTGCTTAGCTATCGCTATTTGGGAAATTTAAAAAATGCTGTAAACAAGAATATTAGAGAAGATGACTTATGTCGCTACCTCCACTACAAGGGATATTCAGATGCTCTGATCAAAGGGGCTGTGACACAGTTACGGAAAGCCGCCAATGATTTGTCTCATGGCATCTATGCCGCCAATAAGGCCGTATATGCGCTCTTGAAGTATGGTGCTAAAGTAGCGGAAAGCCCGGAAAAGCCGCCGCAAACGGTCTATTTCATTGATGCCGAAAGGCCGCAAAATAATGATTTTGCCATTGCCGAAGAAGTGACGGTCATTGAAAAGTCGGAAAAGCGGCCGGATTTGGTCATTTATATCAATGGCATTGCCATTGCGGTCATTGAATTGAAACGCAGCAGTGTTTCCGTCTCTGAAGGTATCCGGCAGAATCTGACGAATCAGAAGGATACTTTCATCCAGGGCTTCTTTAGTACGATTCAATTCTGTATGGCCGGCAATGAATCGGAAGGGCTGCGCTATGCGACACTGTTGACGCCGGAAAAATTCTATATGGAATGGAAAGAAGACGGTTTTACGGAACATCCGGAAGAACGCGCCTCCGTCGATGTCCGGATCAGTCGGACCTGTCAAGCCATTTCAAATAAACTGCTTTGCCAGCTGTATGCTCAGTTTGATAAAGAACGGCTGCTGGATTTGATCTTCAACTTTGTCGTCTTCGATAAGGGAATCAAAAAAGTATGCCGTTATAATCAGTACTATGGCGTGAAGCGGGCACAGCAAAGACTGATTCATTTGCGTCCCGTAATCCATAATTCTGCACGGGACCATAACAAGCCCTTGGGTGGCATCATTTGGCATACCCAGGGGTCAGGAAAAACGCTAACCATGATCTGGCTGGCTAAATGGATTTTATCTTCTTGGGGCGAGCTCAATCCGCGGGTCCTTATCGTCACGGACCGCGATGAATTGGATGAACAGATTGAAAAGACCTTTAACGGTGTCGATAAACACATTGTCCGGACGAAGAGCTGCCAAGATTTGATTTCCCGTTTGAACAGCTATGATGATTCCTTGATGTGTTCGCTGATTCATAAATTCGGCCGCCGCGGCGGTGAAGCGACGTCGAGTGACTACGATAAATACATCGATGAATTAAAACGTTCACTGCCGTCTAATTTTAAAGCCAAAGGAAATATTGTCGTTTTTGTCGATGAATGTCATCGTACCCAGTCCGGCAAGCTGCATGCGGCTATGAAGACTTTGATGCCGAATGCCATCTTTATCGGCTTTACGGGAACGCCCTTACTGAAAAAAGATAAGAAGACGAGTCTGGAAGTTTTCGGCAGCTATATCCATACGTATAAATATAATGAAGGCGTTGCCGATGGTGTCGTCTTGGATTTGCGCTATGAATACCGCGACATCCCGCAGGACTTATCGTCTCCGGAACGTGTCGATGAATGGTTCAATATCAAGACGAGAGGCCTTTCTGAACGCGCTAAGGCAAGACTTAAACAGAAGTGGGGGACGATGCAGAAAGTCTACAGTTCCCGTTCACGTCTCGAAAAGATAGCCTGGGACATCATACAGGATTTCAACATGAAACCGCGCTTGATGGATGGTAATGGGAATGCGATTTTAGTCGCTTCTTCGATTGCCAATGCTTGTAAATACTATGATATCTTTCAGCAAAAAGGCTTTAAGAAGTGCGCCATCATTTCTTCATATACGCCGAATAAGGGCGACCTGCGGACGGATACGGTAAGCGATGATGACGATACGGATACGTTCTTTAAGTATGAAACGTACCTGAAGATGATCGGTCTTGATCCACAGCATTTACCGGCAGCTGCCAATATTCAGTCCAAAGTGGAAGCTTTTGAAGCAGAAGCAAAACGCAAGTTCGTGGAAGAACCGGCGAACATGAAACTCCTCATTGTCGTCGATAAATTGTTGACGGGCTTCGATGCGCCGCCCTGTACGTATTTGTATATCGACAAGAAGATGCGGGACCATGGCCTGTTTCAGGCGATATGCCGTGTCAACCGCTTGGATGATGATTCTAAGGACTTCGGCTATATCGTAGATTATAAGCAGCTTTTCGGCGAGCTGCAGACAGCGATGAAGGATTACACGTCAGGAGCCTTTGATGGCTATGACCCGGCAGACATTGAAGGTCTGGTCAAAGACCGTCGTACAGAAGCGCTGCGTTATTTTCACGACGTCTATGAAGCCATTGAGGCCCATTGTGAAGGTGTAGAAGAACCGCGGGAAGACCTGCAGTATATCCATTACTTCTGTGGCGTGTCCGGTCAGTCTGAAATGAGTGATGAAATTTTTGCGCGCTTCCGGGAAAAGTTGTATCGCTTATCCTCATGCCTGCTGCGGGCCTTTGCAGAAGCCAAGCCCTATCTTGTAGAAGAACATACCCGTACCCAGATGAAAGCGTATGAAGACAAAGTTACTTTTTATCTGGAACTGCGCAACATGATTGGTAAGGCTAGCGGTGATTTCGTCGATTTAAAAGCCTATGAACCGGATATGCGCAGCATGATCGATAATTATCTTACTGCAAGTGATGCTGTAAAAATCGGGCAGTTCCAAGATTTGACGCTGCTTGATTTCGTCGCAGAAGAAGGAAAGCCTTTTACGAGTAATACGGGTACAGGCCATAAAGAAGGAGCGGCAGAAACGATTGAAAATAACGTGCGTCGGAAAATTATTGAAAGACGTATTGTGAATCCGCGATATTATGAAAAGCTGTCTGCGATTCTCGATAAGCTGATAGAAGAACGTCGTCAAGGCGTCATTGATTATGGGGATTTGTTAGATAAGTATATCCAATTGGCCAAAGATGTCGACCGCCCAGAAGATACGGGGAAGTATCCGGAAAAAATCAGGAAGAGCAAGGCCCTGATGGCCATCTACGATAATGTCGGTGAAAATGAAGAACTGGCATTACAAATCCATCAGGCCGTGTTGGACAACAAAATGGCTAACTTTAGAAATAATCCCGTTGTAGTTCGGAGAATCAAGAGAGAATTGGCTAAATTGCTGAATAGTATTGACAAAGCTCACCTTTATGAGGAAGTCGAACGTATTTATAAAGTCATTGAACAGCAGGAGGAATATTAATGCGTATTGTCATTTCTGGTATTCCTATTGAGGTACAGAAAAAGAATATCAAGAATATGCATCTTCAGGTAAAACCCCCTGACGGTCATGTCGCTATTTCTGCGCCTAAATCAGTTGATGACGAAGCGATTAAAATGTATGCCAGACTGAATCTTGGCTTCATTAAGAACGCCATTGCCAAGTTTCAAAATCAGCCCAGGGCTTCTAAACGGCAGTATGTATCGGGCGAAACCCTCTATATCTGGGGAAAGGCATACTATCTTATTTTTAAAGCCGATGCACAGAAAAATAGTTTTACCATACAGAATCAAAACATTATCCTTGCCATGAACAGTAAGAGCACGGTCAAGCAGCGGGAGGCTTATGTGCGGGAAGAATACCGCAAAATGTTAAAAGCAGCAATTGAAAAACGCCTACCGTTCTGGGAAGAAAAAACGGGACTGCACTGTGATTCTTGGCAGACGAAGTATATGATCACCAAATGGGGCGCTTGCAATACGGAAAAACGAAAGTTGTGGTTTAACCTCCAATTGGCGCAGAAAGAACCGCAGTGCCTCGATTATATTATCCTCCATGAGCTGACCCATTTGATGACCCGGAAACACGACGTGACTTTTACAAACCACCTCGATTGCTACATGCCGGAATGGCGCGAAGTGAGAAAAACGCTGAACGACAGCCGGCTTGATTATTATGAAGCCCATGATGAAAGTCCGCTGCAAAAATTAATCAATCGGAAGCGGTATGATGAGATTAAGGATGCAGCGTTAGCCTATTTGCGTAACGTACAGGAAGTCGCTGACGAAGGTGTGGAAGCGGTTGATGTTACCCTGGAAAACGTTACCCACATCGCACAGCAGGCTGATGGCGTCATTGGCTTTGATGTCATCGTCTCCTGTGCGTTAGAAAAAAGTTCGTCTACGAAAAGCTATTTCATAGAAAAATGGCTGAGGATTCATTGCCAGGTGACGATGGGCATTGAACTCGGCGGCTTTTGCATCATCCGTATTGGAAACTGCGATGCGCCGGAAGAAGATGAACCGGAAAAGTTATCCGGTGAATTGGTGCCTATTATTTCCAGAGATCAGTTTGACGAAGAAGCAGAAAAGTTTTTATTGCATTATTGCCCGGAAGCTTTAGAGCATCCTATGCGCGTACCTATTTATGATATTGCAGAAGATTTGATGGGGCTGACTATTGTCGATGATCTAGCGTTATCTGATGAGTTGACTTATTTTGGTACGATTGTTTTTGATGATGGCAATATTTTCGATTCACATCATTCGCACCGGAAACTTTTAATTCGCAATGCGAAACGCGGTACGGTTTATCTTGATCCCCGTGTCACCTATGAACGTTCTGTCGGTACGCTGCGGACGACATTAGCCCATGAATGTTTCCACTGGTATCGTCATCAACCCTATCATGCCTTAATGAAGATGATTGGCGCTAAAGATACAGTTGGGCGGGCCATTCAGTGTGAAATTAATGCTAAGACAACGAATTCAGAAAAATGGAAAGCTGTCGATTGGATGGAATGGCAGGCAAGAGGTATTGCACCAAAAATTCTAATGCCTGCCAAAACGGTAAGACAAAAGGCGGATAGTTTGCTGGCCCCATATGGTGGCGCAGCCACTGCAAAGGTTGAGGCTTATGAAAACGTAATTGATGTGCTTGCGGCCTTTTATGATGTATCGCGACGCGCTGCAAAAGTGCGCTTGATAGAGTTAGGATATAAGAAAGCGGAAGGGGCATATCCTTTTAGTGATGGCCGGTATCTTCCTGGATACTCGTTTAATACAGACTGCCTTGCAAAAAATCAAACCTTTACGATTTCGTACACTGATTTGTTCAAAGCCTATAGCTTTGATAAGAAGTTTAGGGAATTACTAAACACCCATCAGTTTTTATATATCGATGGGCATCTTGTTTTACATCGTGAAAAGTATGTTACTTCTGATGCGGAAACGGGTAAAGCAATTCTTACAGCATACGCTTTGTCCCACATGGAAGAATGCTGCTTGATTTTTACTAAGGGATATAGCTATCAGTCGAAATATCAGGGAGTTAGCCATTACGCGCAGTTTATGCACAGACTGCCACCTCAAGAAGGTCAGGTTGAATACTCCTTTGAGATGAACGAGCATAATCGAAATCTGATTCAACAGATTAAGAATGCGAAAGAGCGTGCTCAAAAAATTCGAAAGTATGCCGATTCTCTTGGTGAAACGCTTGTGGCCTTACAAAAAGAAAAGAAGCTTTCTAATAAGGATTTGTCAAACGCTTCATTAGTAGGTGAAAAAACAATTCAACGTATCAGAAATGAAGAAGAATATCAGCCTACACTACAAACGGTACTTGGACTATGTTTTGGATTACAATTACCGCCGCCTGAAGCCGAGATGTTTTTGGAAAAAGCCGGTTTTCATTTAAATCGGAGGTCTCCTGAGGAGTACGTCTATAAGTGCATACTTAACGTTTGTACAGAGAATTCTATTTTTGAAGTCAATGAAATGCTAGAAAAAAATGGACTTAAGCCTTTAGGCAGTGATCCGGAAATTTCATATTCAAATTATCCAAGTAAAAGAAAATCAGGTTAAAAATATGTTTTAAGGAGTGATGATCCATGCGCGGCCTGAAAATCGATCTCTGTTATTATGAATGCAATCTAAAAAATTGGAAGTGACAAAATGAGCAATAAAATTACGGGTAAGGAATATCCTTTGAGTAAGATATTCAGTTCGGATTTTGAATATCATATTCCGACATATCAAAGACCGTATGCTTGGGGCGTAGAACAGACTGAAACGTTGTTTGATGATCTCTATGATTTCTTTCAGACAGAAAGGGAGGATAGTTACTTCCTGGGAAGCATCGTTTTGATTAAAGAAGATGAGAAGCCCCATGCAAGTGTCATTGATGGTCAGCAGCGTCTTACAACTTTGTCTATATTATTGGCCGTGCTGGCATCTTACTTTAAAGAAATAGATGATAGAAAGACTTGCATGGGCTATCTGCAAGAAGCGGGAAATAAGTTTACTGGCCTTGAGGCAAAACCGAGATTATTTTTGCGTGATAAGGACCAGAAGTTTTTTAATGATTACATCCAAAATATAAAGATAGATGAGCTTGAAAGAATTGATCCAGTTACCCTTGCTACTGAAGCACAGCGGCATATCCAGGAGAATACCCATATTTTGAAAGAAAAGTTTGCGGAAGCTTTTCACAACGACGAAGAGTTATTGAAATTTAGCCAGTTTTTACTGAATCGATGCTTTTTGATTGCGGTTTCCACAGAAAATGAAGAGTCTGCATTCCGGATATTCTCGGTCATGAATAGTCGGGGACTTGATTTGATGCCAATAGACATTGTGAAATCTGAGGTTATTGGAAAGCTGCCTGATACAGAGCAGGAGTCATATACACAGAAATGGGAAGACATGGAGAACCTCATCGGTAGGGATGGTTTTAATGAGGTGTTTACCCATACCAGGACAATTTTTGCCAAAGAGAAAGCCAAGAAAAGTCTGTTGGATGAGTTTCGGGAATATGTAGTAAAGGCTACTACTCCCGAAGCATTAATCGATGAGTATTTGGAACCGTATACAAATGCTTATTATCAATTAAGGAATTGTTCCTATTCAGCTACCCAGTACGCGGATGAAATTAATTCGTTGCTTCGCTGGCTGAACAAGACTAATAATTATGATTGGATGCCATCAGCCATTAAATTTATCGCAGACTACCAGAATGATCCTGCGTATATCTTTTGGTTTATTAAAAAGCTGGAACGGCTGGCCTCCTATTTACTTGTAACCGGGCGAGACATTAATCGTCGAATCAATCGTTACAAGTGGGTTCTCGTTGAAATGGATAGCAGGCCTGATAGTTCGCTGACAGAGCCACTTAGAAATATTGAACTGACCGAATGGGAGAAGAAACAGTTTCTGCAGGCATTAAATGGGGAAATTTACACCATGACCGCACAGCGACGTAATTATATTATTCAACGTCTTGATTCGTTTGTGAGTGATGGTGGGGCTTCTTATGATTCTAAGATATTTACGATTGAACATGTTCTTCCACAGCATCCTGCAGAAGACAGCGAATGGATGACGTTATGGCCGGATAAGCAGAAACAGGTATTTTGGCTTAATCGGATTGCGAATCTCGTACCATTGACGAGACAGCGGAATTCAGCGGCTCAGAATTATGATTTCAACACAAAGAAGTATAAATATTTCCGGACAAAGAGCGGTGTAAGCGCCTTTGCGTTGACAACACAAGTCATAAATGTTGATTCGTGGACACCGGAGGTTGTAGAGACCCGGCAAAAGAATCTTATGGAAGTTTTTGCTGATAAGTGGAATCTTCATCCGTGCGAAGATGATGTTGAAAGCTCGAATTACATGCTTGCTGGACGTGGAGCTAATGCAATAGGTCATCCAGGTAATGGAGATGAATTTGTTGTTTTAGAAGGTAGCAGGATTGCGCCGGATGTGACAGCTGGATTCCCACCTAATTATTTAAACCAAAGAAATGAACTGATGGCAGAAGGGATTATTAAAGATAATCAGTTTGTTGAAGACCATGCATTTACAAGCATATCAACTGCTGCTGCAGTTATTTTGGGCAGATCGGCTAATGGTCGTAGAGAATGGGTAAAGTTAGACGGAAGAACCATCGCGCAGACTGGGCATTAGCTGTTTACCTAAAATAGCAACTCTGGATTTGGGTGAAGACGGTAGCCAAGGAGAAGTTTTGTCAGAATACATTTTCAAGGCTGCCATCTTTACCTGGATTCAGGGTTTTAAATCCATCATTTATTTGACAAGCGAGAATATAAATTTTATACTAGTTACAAGCAGGTAATGCAGGAAAACCGATTTTCTCGTCTAAACCCTAGGAGGTTTGCATTTTTGAGAAGATCACCTGATTTTGGCATAACCAAGGTCCTGAGCAGTATTGCCAGCGTAGTTTTTTTGTTAAAAATTGAACCCGGGTAGGAAGAAAAATAACAAAACTGCCTAGGTTTGAAAAAAAGCCCAACGCATCCGGTATTCCATGCGGAAACCGAGAGACAGTACTGCATTACCAATTTCCCCGTCAGGGGACTGAAACATCCAACTGGATAACATCGGCATTATTGCCAGGGCGCACTGCATTACCAATTTCCCCGTCAGGGGACTGAAACTCTTCGAGAATTTAGATTTTAAGAACGAAATAGTGGACGCACTGCATTACCAATTTCCCCGTCAGGGGACTGAAACTTGTCGATAATGCCTTTGGCAACAGTCGTCTTACCTGTACACTGCATTACCGATTTCCCCGTCAGGGGACTGAAACCCGTCTATTACACGGAGTTCTACGTACGGCAGATCACAATAAACTGCATTACCAATTTCCCCGTCAGGGGGCTGAAGACGCATCATTTTAGGTGCAAAAAAGCTATGGACTTATGGCTTTGATCATAAGTTCATAGCTTTTTTTATTAATATAGGGTTGAAATAAAAGCTGGGTGGAGACGATGACGAGGGAGAATTTGTTGGGTAGTGTCAAGATTCTTTCGCAAATTCATTTCATCCGCCAGTAAATATCGTAA
>OGZM01001754.1_pt1 | contig 14846 bp, 28 predicted proteins | sample 1576821 | NCBI WGS metagenome assembly OGZM01 (sample SAMEA3541491, study PRJEB24748) | human gut metagenome | biome: human gut; feature: human-associated habitat; material: faeces | place: China | collected 2012
TCAGCACTGATGTAAAATTTCCGTCTGTAGCTGGAAGCGAACAAAGACTTTTAATTACGTTCGTATACATTGCTTACACCGCCTTTCCAGTAATAATGTCCCAATGCTCATCCTCAATGAACTGATTCCGGATGATCTCGTCCGTCAGATAGTGATCCTTGCTTTTCGGCTGCTTGCGCCAATAGGAATCAATGTAGTACGCCACCCACTTCATAAACTCCTTGATCTTGGCATTCGAGAATCGATATGACTCTTTCAATGTCGGGATTGTCAGATACATCGTTGATGCCAGTGCACTCTCGATGTTCCGATCTGCACCAAGCACTGCTCGCCCTTTCTGGATGTCCGCCATGTAAAGCTTCTGTGGCATCGGAATCGACTTCATCCACTTGATCACATCAATTTTCTTTTTCGTGCAATACTGCATCATGCTTTCGCTTGTAACATCTTCGTTATCATCGTCCTGCCATGCAACACGCTTGTTTACTGTTTTGGTGTAAAAGTTCGTAACCTGCTTAAATGTCATATCAAACTTATCATACAAGATCGCTGTAAATATATATCCCATGTGATTCGCAACATTATCCCCAAGGCGTGCCTTTGCAAGTTCCTTTCTGTATACGCTCATCGGTATCAGTTGCTCCCTTTGTGTTACTCCGTGCATTACTTCTCCTTTCTGGTATCTCGCCACTTTCTCATTACCCATCCAAAAGCTTTTGCAGCATATCTTCCTGGTGCTGCTCTGCGATATGATCCCGGACCGATTCTTCTGGGAATGCGATCTGATATGCCCGCTCCTTGATCCGGTTTGTGATCCGGTCATCATATTGCAAAGTCTCCAAGGACTCATTGCTGGTAAAGATTGTCACTTTCCGGTTTATATACCGCTCGTTGATGATCTGGTACATCTTGTCGTTGATCCATGCAGCCGGTGCTTCTACTCCGAAATCATCGATAATCAGCACATCCGCCGTACTAAGCGCACCCAGTAACCGGCTCTCACTGTATTCCGCATCCCGCCGCCATGTATTTTTAATCTCCTGCAGGATTGTTAAGGACACCGCGAACTTGACCGCATAATTTTTCATCAACTCGTTGGCGATTCCGGCGGCAATCCGGGTTTTCCCGCTCCCTTTCGTCCGGGACCAGATAAACAAACCCATGCCCTGCTCCTTCTGGTGTTCAAAATCACTGAGATAGGCTTTTACTATCCGGCAGGCATCCACCACTTTCTTTTTGCTGTCCGGCTGCCGGTACACATCCACCCGGAAGGTTTTCAAATCCATTCCCCGGAACGCTTCCGGGATATCTGCAAAGCGCAGCCGACGCGACATAATCGCACGCTCCCGGCACTTGCACGGTGTTGCTGTTTCAATGCCGTTCTTTTCCGTTAAAATCCACTCGCTGCCGTGGCAGACCGGGCAAACATCAGAATCCTTCGAACTCTCCGGAGATTCCGCGTTCTGCGAGCAATTCGTTGAGCGACTTCTCACGCGCTCCATCATCTCGCTGATCATGCTTTTCATTTGCTGGTCCATCATCCGCTCCTTTCACGTAAGCCATAAACAGGTTTTCTTTCAAAAAATTTTCCGGGTTCTTGATGTACCGGACCGGTGTCTTTTTCCGCTGGCAGGCAACCGCATAGTTCTGCGCCGCTGTAATCAGATCCTCTTCCGGCACCCCAGCGGCTACCGCATTGCAGTATTCCGTCTCTGCCAGATATCCGGTACAGGCTTTCGGGTAGGCTGCAACAAAATCTGCAAACCGTTCCACTGGGGAACTTTCTTTTGTATTTTCTTTCTCTATCTCTGTATCTATCTCTATCTCTATATCTTTCTCTATCTCTACATTGCATTTTTGTTGCAAATTGTTGCACACTGTTGCTCCACTGTTGCATTGCAACGCTTTTTGTGCATTTTCCCTAGATTTCCGACTTCTACGAGTGCTTGCCGTCTCGCTTCCTAAGTTATCTTGCACAAAAGGCATAAGATACTCGATATTGTCGGCTGTCTGGATCAATCCGCAGGAAAGAAGATACTGAATCGTAACTTGAACGTTGATTTCATCCTCATCAATATCAAGGGCAATCTCTTTGTAAAATTCATCTTCAAGACCAGAGTATTCCAAATAGCCGCCTTTTTTCAGAGACAATAGCTGCATTTTGAGATAGATAATCGTATATGTATCGCCACCAGCCATCTTTCGAAGTTTCTTGATTCGTTTACTATCAAAAAAATCATCCATCAGCTTAAGCCAGTAATATCGCTTATTCTCTGCCATTCGAACCACCCTCTCCATGAAGCAAATCCATAAATTTTTCATACTGTTTCTGTGATACTGAATTATTGGCTTTCTCCGGCTTCAAGCGGATTTCAAGGTGCTTTTCAGCGATATGCGATAACTCCTTAGCAAGATTCTTTTTTCCCTGTTTAATGCCGTCATAATAGCCTTTTGCTGGGCGGTAATCATCAATCTTAGCTTTACCCTCGCCCTGTGACCCACTCGTCTTATTCCGAAGTTGATAACCATTATTTGCACAAAATTTGATATAATACTGCTCACGCTCATCAAGTTTATCTATCGGACAGTGTACTGATGTTACATTCCATCCATGCGGATTATCCTCTGAATACATCCCATGAGACTTTAAGCTAAGGTCTATGTGCTGATACCCAGAAAGGTGTTGCGACAATCTGGTTAAAATACGCTTAGCCTGCCCCACATAGGCATATCTAAACCCATTTTCGTCCTGTCTTGTCAGAATATATATTCCGCTTGATTCATCAAGCCTTGGATTCAATGCAAGCCATTTCTGCTTGTTTTTAGCTTCGATGGCTTTTGCCTGTCTAAATTTCTTATAATCCAACTCAATCACTTCCTCTCCAATGGCTTCATGCTCATTTGAGCCACAAACTTTCCGTAACTCATGCCGGAAGCGCGCGCCATGTGGTTCACAGCCTTGATTACATCATTCTTTTTCCTTGGTTTTTCCGTGCACTCTTTAATGGCGTCGCTCATACAATCCTGGCAATCTACCTTGTGTTCATCTATGGTCATAAAAATTCTGCCGCATTTCGGGCATATTCTGGTATACACGGTTCTTCCACGCTTTTTAAAATTTTTAAACTGTCCGAATCTGCTTGCGCATTTTGGTCTGCAGTATTTTTGATCTGGGCGATTCGGTTCGAATTCGGACCCGCAATATTTGCATATTTTCAAAGTTTCATCCCCTTTCTAAAGGTTGGCGGCATATAGGGGATATACCGCCAAAACAAGGCTTTCAATAATTTGTGATAACTACTCGCCGAACAAATGTTTCTTTTAGGCTTTCGCCTTGGTGTTACAACCAATCAGAACGGACAAAGGTTCATATCAACCTCTAATCCTTTTTCTGCAATATAAACATTTACTCCATATTTAACTGTTTCTTCTGTCTTTTGTTTGAATAGTGCGGGATCTCCGCTTTTATCTGATAAGTGAATTAGAACGACATTTCTCAATGCCGGGTTATCGTTAGTAGAAATAAATTTAAGTGCCGTATCAAGGCTCATATGACCTCGTAGGCGGTGTTCGTAGTTCGGATCGTCCCGATTAACAAATTGCATATCGTAGTTGGCTTCACATAAGATATGATTCACTCCATTAAACCGCCATCGGACATATTCGGTATCTGTGGCATACACCAAACTGCCTATATCCGGGTGTGTGATGTAAAATCCGTAGCAAGGACATTCTGAACCGTCTCCGTTGTTATGCAACCATCTGCCAGACTTATCCCGGTTTTCAAATGCTCGTATGCTAAAGCTTTCTTTCCCAAACTGTAGGATATTTCCGTCTATCAATTTGAACGGCTCCCACACTGGAATACCGGCTCTAACATACTGAAAGAAGTACTGATGATGGTCAGAATGGATATGGGTTGTGATTACTGCCTTAATCTTCATCACATTGAAATTCAATGCTTTCTTAACTTCCATGAATGGTAACCCTGCTTCGATTATCAATGCTTCGTTGTCATTCTCCAGAATGTAGCAGTTACCGGATGAACCGGAACCTAAAACTTTTAATTCCATAGGCTACTCCAATTCTTCCTCTGTCGGAAACTGAAAATATCCATTCAGATTGTTAAATTCTACCCGATCACAAGAATCTTTTACGATTACAGTTCCAAAACCGCCTTTCATTACGGTCTTTATTGTTTCATTGAAATCCTCTGGAATATCTGCATTTGTGATAAACTTGCCAGCATACGCAACTCTAAGCATTTCCATGTCTTTCTTCGCCTTTTCTTCGGAACTGTATTGAGCCATTATTGAAGCTTCATTGTCTCCGATTGTCTGCATCCGGACAAAAGCTTTGTCTCTCACCCCTCTCGTATCAATAAAAACGACACTATTTTCGTACGGAACATCAATCGCCCCGTCCTGTGATATAACTCTCATGGAAGCCTCCTAATCTTTCATAAAGTCCGGCAAATTCTCGTCATTCTCTGCCGATTCAACAACTTCCGCGCTTTCAACTTCTTTTGCTTCCGCATCTACAACAAAATCCTCTGAATTGGCGTTCTCGGCAATTTCTTCCTGCGTCTGCTGATAAGTTTCATCCATCTGCATAAGTGACTGTGTAGCCATAGCGTTAAGGTCTTTCGGATGCTTCTTGATTGCATTATTACGCATCTTGCGAATAATCATAGCTTCGGAAGTTTCTCTCCACGCCGCGCTCATATAAGGTCTTGCCACTTCACAAGCAAGCATTTCTTCCAATGTCTTGCATCCGAGAAGTGCACTGATAATCTCGTCCTTTTTAGCCTTAATTTCAGCCTTTTGCTTGTCGGTTGCCTTGCGCTTATTCTCGCAAATTCCAAACGTTTCATTCAAAAGATTGTTGCGCACATGAGCCAAAAGGTTTCCTTTTACACCTTCACGTTCCGCAATCATGTATTCAATCTTTCCACCGTCCATCTCGACCGGGTAAACGACACGGATTACTTTCTGTGACAATCCCTTTTCTTCCCATTCCGGTGGTGTAATCTCAACGCCTTTATGTTTCGGGTATGTAAATTCATCTCCTTCTTTCACAAGCCATACCGGATAGACTTTTTTAACGCCAACGCCGAAGTTGCGAAGAAGTGCATCGTTTCCGTCTCCCTCGATTCCCATCTCAACCTCTTTATACCAATTTCCATTGGCATCCTGCTTATTTCTTAACTGGAAATAACACTCTCTCGGTACTGCATTTGCATTAAGTTTAAGGCTGGAAACCTGCCCGATAACCTGCCGCAAATTAGAACCATTCAGATTTTCCATAGCTGCCTTATTTGATGTAACAAGGTTGTAAATCGCACTCATTGATGCCATAACGCACTGTTTTGAATAATCATCAAATACAAGACCATGTTCCTCGAAATCTCGCTCCATAAGTCCGGTGTACTGGTTTGCGTAGAACGAAAGCCTTGTATTCATTTCCTGCTTAACTGCTACTTCCTGTTTCTTTGCTTCTGCCATAATTATTTATTCCTCGCTTTCCTTTATTTCTCGCGTCTTTTTCGCAATACGGAAGAGAACAATGTCCGTCTCTTCCCCAGAACCCTTTACTTGCACTCTTCCAACGCTTGCACGACATACACCGTGCATCCGGCTGTGTGATGTTGTTGCTTGTCCCTACTCTTGACATTCTACACACCCTCCACTTTCAACTGCTTGTCCTCTGATACGGTCAGAAGAATTAACTGCGTATCAACTTTTGGGAGATACTTATTGTTAATGCTCTCTGCCCCATCCAAAACAATAGGAACATGCATACCGTAGAACTTCTGAAAACTGTTGCAAATATCAATCTTTGCCTCAATCTCACGTCCGGTATTCGTAGTCTTGCCAAACACCTTGCAGATTCCGGTCTTTTCGTCCGGAACGGTTGGAACACAGATTTCCTTATAATTTCCGTTCTTCTGATAGTCATACAGTTTCCAACGAACAATGCTAAAGTGCGAATTGATTTCATCCACAAGCAGATCATTTTTACGTCTGGAAACCTCTGAAAGCTGATAAAGAATCTTTTCTGCATCGGCCTTAGCCTGCTCATATTTACGCTGATCCTGTCTCTTTTCCGCGATCTGTTCATCAATACGGACATTGTTAGCCGCCTGTGCAATGATACTATTTACTTCATCAAGCTGGCTCTGCAGATCTGCTTTCTCGACTTTCAAATCAGTAACAACCTTGTCCGCACCATCAGATTCCAGCTTTTCAATATCGGCGAGAACCTTGTCACGCTCTGCTTTCAGTTTCCCATAATCTTCATTCTGCGTGTAATCAGCTTCGCTCGGGATCTCGGATAACTGCTTCGAAAGTTCTTCTTTCTTTGCAATGGCATCCTGTTCCTGTTTCTTTAAAGTGTCAATTTCTGTATTCAGATCAGCATTTTTCTTTGTAAGTTCGGTAATAAGTTCTTTCTTCTCGGTGCCAATAGTATTCAACCGATTCAGTTCAACCTTTTTGTCAGTGTTAAACTTAAATCTTTTTGCTTTCAGTTTTTCTTCTGCATCCGCCTTGGCTTTTTCTTTCCGGCTTTCAAAATCAGCCTTTAACTGCTCGATTTTATCTTCTGGCAACTTCTGACCGCACAGCGAACAAACAGTGCTATTTTCATCAAATACCCACTTGGATTCGTCAAACAGGTAAGGCGCTTCATCAAATGCCTTGGCATATTCTGCATTGTACTTTTCTCCAATTTTCTTCCGTTCTGCATCCGCATCTGTGATAGCCTTTTCATTACCGACAATCTGATTTTTTTTCAAAGAAATCGTCTGCTCCAGATGTTTTAATTCATCTTCGCAACCGCACAGATCAGCATCAATTTCGTATCTACGATTGGATAATTCGCGGTTCATCGTCTGTGTAATTCCGGATATATCAAGTTGTAACCGCATTTCCTTATCGCGCAATTCGTCAAGCGAATGATCGGCACCGGCAATCTTCTTATCGTATTCAGCGATTCTTCTTGTCAGATCAGCCTTGGCAAGTTCCTGCTCTGCCACATCCACATCAACCTTAGCTGACTCTAAACCGATAATTTGATTCGGGATTGCATCCAACTGATCAACCGCTTTTTTCTTGGAAGCATTGTTCATCGCTTCAATTTCCTCAAATTTGTAGGATTCAAGCAATTTTGCCACGTCCGCGGTATCTTTGCTCATCTGCGCGATCTCCAAGTCTGTTTTGGAATGAGACATAGCGAATAAATGCTCTCTCATTTCATCCTGCTTCTTTTTCTGTGACAAATCCTTGGTAAACATGCTCGGATGCGAACACACAAGAAATTTGCCAAATGAGAAGCCAAGTTCTTCCATGTATGCCGTAAAATCACGGCCATTCTTAGGCACAGAATTGATTTCATATGAATTAGAAAGAGTCACTTTCGATACTCCGTTTGCATCCGGCTTTCCAACCCTGCGTATCTGCATCTTGGCAACCGTGATCTCTTTCCCATCAACATTTAACACGGCAGTCACGGTTGGAACACACTCTCTGCCATCATCCGGTCTAATATCCGGATTGCTTTCAAGCTCATAGTTTCGATCAGAAAACAGCCAAAATAGCGCCGTTCCGATTGTAGTCTTACCAAGACGATTCTCGCCTTTAACTCTTGTAATATTGCCAAAATCATAGGTTTTATCTGTTACGCCCTTGAAATTTTCAAGTCGTAACGATTTCAAAATCATTCGCATTTCTTTCTCATCCTTTCTTTATATTCTCTTTTCAGCTTGTCAAAATATCTGTCATTATCAGAATATCCACAAGCAAGTTCGATAGCTTCCATGCAGATAGTTTCGCGCTTATGTCCGTACGCTTTAATGCTGCTGGCATGTTTTTTCGTAATGAATTCATACAGTGCGTTGATATGCAACTTATACTCAATCAGCTCATCATACTCATCCCTTGGAACACAGACGTAATTTTTCTTTCCCATTAGGATTCCTCCTCAATCTTTGATACGGAAACTTCGTACGCCGTCCGGTTTTCTTCTGTTCCATCCGGATAACGCTTGGTATAGTTCCGGTTCTGGATTCTTCCAGTGATTTTCAAATGTGTTCCAACCGGAAGTTCAGATGCATATACTGCATTTCTTCCCCAGACAATGCACGGAATATAGTCCGATTTGTTATAGTCGCGATTTACAGCAAACAAAACATCTGCGATCTCTCTTCCCTTTGGAGTTTCGCGATAGATTGGTTCTTTGGTAACATATCCATCAAGAACAATTTCGTTTGCATCTTCTTCTCTGTCCGAATCGTATAACTCCGTAACGAATACATTTAAAATTAAATGATTTTTCTCGCCGTCATGGTGATTGTGAGACCGGAACTGACCAACAACGTCAACTCTCTTCCCGGCAATATCATCCAAATCAAATCCCCTGCCGGAAATCAGCAACGGAATTACATCTGCGTTCTCACTAAGTCTATTGACTTTCAAGAATGTTCTGTAAAACTTCTCCCCATTTGATTCATGGCTAAATTCCGGTTCTGAAACGATCATTCCGGTCAGTTTAACTTTATTATTTGTAATTTCATTCATATTTGCTTTTCCTTTCTTCTCGTGCTAAAATGGACGCAAATAGCTTATGCTATTGCATTTTGTTGGAATCATTCAGCTTTGGTCGGTTCGGATGGTTCCAATTTTTTCATTTCAGAATCAAGAACATCTTGAAAATTTTCTCGATCCTCTTTTTTTTGTTTGCCTGCCAACAGTTCCACAAGCATTCTCTTTTCCCGCGTGGTGCATCTTGTCCCACTTATGTACATACTCACCATACGTTCTCTCTCATTCTGCGTTTTCTCTTGATACGCTTATCAAGTTCGGCTCTCTTCCTGTCAAGCTCCGACCAGAAATACATTGCCGCCGCGACTGCCGCTCCTGCAACAAACTTGATTGCCGCCACATTCCCGATCTCTCCGTCGCAATCCATGTAGCACGCGGCAACCAGGGAATACTCCAGTGCGATTGCACCGATGATAAATCTAATTGCCTTCTTCATGGCTTCTCCTTTCTAAATCCCTATATAATAGGTAGAAACTCATTCAAACTCATACGTTCCATCTGCGATTTCTTTGTAATTGAAATCAATGAAATCTGTCAGCAGGGCGATAAGCTCTGAATTGGTAGGCTTACCCTTTGCCGCGGAAACCGTATATCCGAAGATTTTATTGATTGCCACTGGATTGCCGCCCGTCCAAGTAACTTCAATCGCATGTCGAATAGCTCTTTCCACTCTTGATGGCGTGTCATTGTTTTCCTGTGAGATCTCAATATAAAGAGTTTTTGTGATACGATTAAGTTTGTTTCTATCATCAAGCGCTTTCTCAATGGCGCTGATTATATATCTGTGACCCTTAAGGCTATGTTTCACACCTATCTGGTCTAAAACCTTTCTTATAGCTATGCTCTTTTGTCTATCCATGTTTTTCTCCTTTGCTTTCTAAAAATTTGTTAACAAAGTAAATCTGTCCTTTTCCGGTAACCTTAGTGGTTTTTGTGATTCTCACGGAACCATCTGGATTCTGTACGTTACTTTCCTTAATCTCAAACAACCCCTGTTCGACATATCTTTGCTTTGGCATATTCTTTGAAGAACCGCTCTTAATTAAGTAGTCATTATCTCGCAACCAGCCGAACAATCGTTTCTGCCCGATCTGCACTCCATTCTGGCAAATCAGCTTTGCAAGATCGCCAATAAGGATTGATGTGTGGCTCGTTGATACGGCATCGGCAAAAATCTCTTTCGGTTTCATGCGCTCATTGTCAGCGATCAGTGTTTTATTATCAGATTTCAGCTTATCAATCGTCTGATCTGCAAGTTTAAGTGCTCTTGCCATAACCTGCTCCGGCGTGTTCCATGCTTTTTCCAGATCAATAAGGTACTGGCGCACCGCCTTGCCCTCTGGCGTTCTTTGAATCATGCAAATCTGTTTTGCCATATCTACGGAAATATCGTAGTCAACTGATGGTCTGCCGCCGCTTTCGGTGGTTTCTCCCATTTTTGGGAAAAACTCATTTCCCTCTGTGAAACCATACTCTTTCATGCGCTCAAACCATGTTGTAAACTTGGTTCCAATGTGTAACTGCTCATGCAGTTCTCTTGCCGACACGGTTTGTGTGTCAAAATTAACTTTTACAAGTTCGTTCATAAATCTCCTTTCTTAAAATTTCATCAATCGTCACTCCCAGAGCATTTGCAACAGATTCGAGCTTGTCAACCATTGGCACTGAACTATTCCATTTACAAATAGCTCCATTTGCCAATTTTGCTTTCCTTTCTACGAAAGTGACGCTCACACCTTTTTCTTTACAAATTTCTTTGATTCTGTCGTAAATTAAATATCCCATTTTTCTACTCCAAGAAATACTCAATAGTTACACCGAAGTAATCAGCAATCTTTTTCAGCTTGTCAACCTTTGGTTTGCTCTTTCCAGACTTCCAATCAGAAAATACTGTTGGGGCAAAACCAATATCTTTAGCGACTCGATATGCAGTAATTCCTCTTGCCTTTACAAGCTGATTGAATTTCTCGTACATCTAATTCCTCCTTTCTTGAATTTAGTTAGGATATTCTGTATAATTGTGTCGTAACTTATTTACCAATTTCTGGAAGGAGGTAACTATGACAGTTACAGGAATTTGTCCTATCCTTGGGGAAGAACACTCAATAGACGTTGAGTATATTCCAAGTCGTACACTCGAAGGAACTTCGTATGCAAAAGGACGCTACGAATGCGATCATGCGTCCTATGGTGGCAAATGCAGTTTTGATAATAATTGTCCCATATACGAATCCGCGCCAGAACACAAAAGATAAAAAGTTACAAGGGATTGAGCCTAGCAATAGGCTCTTTCTCTTTTTGCAAAATATCCTAACTTTGTATTGAAAATAGTTAGGAAATCCGTTATAATATAGTTTGTTCAGAATTATATTACTTATGGATTCCTTTTTAGTTATGAATCCATAAAAAATTCATTGATGTATTTATGATTTCATAACTATGGTTATACAATACTATACCATAGTCTATTTGTCAACCATTTTATTTATGATTTCATAAGTATTTTTTAAGGGAGATAAAATGTACGAAATTTTCTTGAAACTGCTTAATGAAAAAGGTGTTACTGCATACAAGGTTGGGAAGGCAACTGGAATAGCAGGTTCCACATTTACAGATTGGAAAAACGGGAGAAGCGTTCCGAAACAAGAAAAGTTACAAAAAATAGCCGATTACTTTGGTGTTAGTTTAGAATATCTTACGACAGGGAAGGATTCTCAAACGGATTCTTTATATTCAGATGAAAATGCTGATCTGTTGATAAAAATCACGAAAAGTGTAAAAAATGATCCGGCGTTTGCCGATAGAATGGCTCGCTATATGTCATTGATAAGTGAAAACAAAAAATCTGTAGATGATATGATTGATCTGATGTATTCCAAGGAACATGACGGAGAGGTTTAATCCTCTCCGTTTTCTATTGCACTTATGTACCGATACCAAAATTTTAACTTATTGGTGTCATTCATTTTTCTAAAAATCTGGATTAACTTTTCTCTGTATTCTTCTGTGCTGTACTGCTCTGTCTTTTCCTTCATGTAACCCCGCGCTCCTCTATGCCATACAAAATTATCAAGTTGCCCGAAAATGTCCTTAAGCAGATTATAGAACATGTGTTTGTTTATTGCAATATGTAATTTTAACTAATTGGTTATAATATAACAATAAAGGAAAAATATTGTAAAATCAATACATCGTAAAGATATGTAAACATATGTGTACATTATTTGAAATCAGAATCATATAGATCGGATATTTTGATATGTAAAGCCTTGGCAATTCTTTCCAATTGCTCTATAGTAGGGTATCTATTGCCATTTTCGTAATTATTCAATGCCGCATGGCTTATTCCTGTTCGCGCGGATAATTGCCGCAACGACATATTCTTTTTCGTCCGTTCTTCCCATATCAGCAGTTTCATGCGGAAATTATACTTGAAATCGACATAAGGAAGAAATAGGGAACTACTGGAAATAAAAAGAACCGGGAGAATACCATTACGATACTCTCTCGGTCTGTCTCTTACAGTTTGTTCCAAAATTCTTTCTTCCACTTCTTATCATCAACCCAGTATGCCGGGCAAGGCTTTCCGGTAACATCAAAATGTCGAATGACATGGGACTTGTCAATATTGTACTTCTTCATCAACTTCCGAGTAAGCACGAGTGCATTGTTGATTGTAGCCTGTGTAGAGTAAATCTTTCCATTTTTGACCGTATCGCACAGCTCAATGTTGATTGAGTTGGTATTGGTACAGATTTTGTAATACTTACCGCCGCCAGTCTTGGCACAGTTCGGGTACTTTTTACCGCCAACAGACCATGCGATATTGTGCAACGGCACTGACTTCGTATAGGAATCATCATCAACAAAATAATGAGCCGATGCCTTGACTACATTGTTGCGAAAGTAGTTTGCATTCGACTCATCATGATCCCCATCGTTTGCGGTAAAATGGATAACTATGTACTTGATAGAGGAAAGACTGCGCTTTCCCCCATAGTTCTTAGGATTCGCAAATAAAGTTTTTGCGATTGCCTTAATCACTTTCTTAACTGCCATATACTACTCCTCCTCCACTTCCGGAATGCCGGCTACGCATGTGAAAAAAATAATCACGGTAGCAAGTGCTGCTGAACTGAATGTAAGCTGCCAATTAACCGAACCAAGTGTAGCTGCGGTTGTTGGAAGTAACGACACAACGGTTGCAGCAAATGTTCTCACACATCTGATCGCGGTTTTCTTGAACCACTTTTGAGTATCAACGCTTGGCTTAAAAACACAATTCTTCATCATAATAAATACCTCATTCTTTCTTATTTTATATATTGAGCAATCATCATTATCAAACCGGTTGCAAATGCCCCGGATATTGTGCTGATGATCGCGGTTACTGCTGTTGACTTATACTTTTTCGCGTTTTCCGCGGGTGCACGTTCCATATCGTCAACACGTGCATCTATGTGGTCTACCTTTTCATCAAGTGAGCACACATTTTCATTCGTGTGTTTGATTTCTTCCACAAGCTGAACCATTGTTCCGCTCATGGTATGGATTTCCTCTGTGACCTTTTCCAGCTTGTCCAGCCGGTGCGTATTCGACTTCGACCGCTGTTCTGTCTCTGTGAGACGGTGCTCAAACTCTCTTTCTGTTTCATCCATAACCTACCCTCTTTCCGGCACGAAAAAGGAGCGCAAGGTGCGCTCCATGTTCCTACTCTGCCTTATTTTGTTTTTCGATTTCTGCCCGAACCTGTTCCAGCCAGCGTTCCGGTACATCATCAATCGTCATTTTCTTGTCGGTTGTGATTCTGCGCACATAGAATTTTATAAGGTTTACACATGCCATTATTCTTCACCTCCGATCATTCCGGCCAGATCTTCGATTGCTCCAGCGTTGGACTCATGTCCCTGTTGCAATGTTACCTGTCCTGTTTCCAGTGCATCCAGACGCTTTTCAATTTCCGTTTTGATTCGCAAGCGGATTGTGACGGTGTACGTTCCATCCTCTTTCCCGTCCTCGTCCGTATTCGGTGCGTATGTAAACCCATCACACTTCAGATCGGTGTACTTTCCGGATACCTCATCATTGTGTTTAAAAGTTACTTCCGCAAGGTTGTCCTCTGCGAAAGCATCCGTGATCGTTTTAATGGCTTCGAAGTTCTCGGCTTTGATCTGGATGTTTCCAAGGCTTGCACCATCGGCAACCTCGAAGCTGGTCTGATCTTTTAAAATAATTTTATCCATGTTTTTTAATTCCTTTCTATAAAAATGGTTTATAAGTTACGTTCGAATGTTTGTTCGATACATTTTCTTAAACGGCAGTTTAAATAATAACCGCGATATAATATGGTCTGGTATAAATACATTAGCTATATCTGCTATAAATAGCTGGGTAGCAAGTGACAAAACTATAACTCTTCAACCGGGAAAATATATATTAGGTTTTAAGGCTAGTACAGTTTGCAAAAATAATGTTTATCTTGACACTTCTATAGACACAAAAGAATATACATTTCCATTTTTTGAAAAGAACGTCAATGTTCCTATTATTTTAATAACAGATGCAGAATGCACAAGATCTGTAAGTAATGCTTTCGTAGCATTGGCAAATAATCCTGTTGAGCTTCATTTTTTCTGCTATGCAAGTGCTGCGATAAATATTACTTACGAATTGTGGGCGCTAAGGCTTTAGAAAAGTGCAATGACGACTACCTAGAAAAATAGATAAAAGAATCAAAAATTCTAGTTCCTATTGAATCTTTTCCAGACCAGAAAGCAAGAGAACCATCATCTCTTACAGCCATTAGAGAATCCGGTATTGCAGACTGTCCCCATGTGTTTATAGAGTGGTATACGTATACATATGCATTTGGTATAGTTCCAGTTGGTAGGATTGTTGTATTGTCGCTAACAGCTTTTGGTACAATATCAAAATATACCATAACTATTTTACCAATATTAACAGCTGACATCGCTCCAGTTACATGGTCTGTATCTAATTTATCGCTTACATCTTTAAACGCAATATTATTCAAACTGCCGTTTATTTCGGTGATTTTATCATCCAAGGCTTTCCCTTGCCGTGCATCCAACCCAAATCCGGCTTCTGTGGTTGTAAGATTGTTGATTAAGTTTGCTGCTGGAAATGCTCCATTGATTTTCTCTTTTAAGGTATCAGCCAACTTTATAACGTTGTTGACCTGGTCCATCGTAAGCGTTGTGCCGTCAACGTTAACCTTAAGCGTTC